>Ga0233444_10000075_pt1 | contig 125332 bp, 117 predicted proteins | sample SI_124_October20_6_FD_182792 | JGI IMG/M metagenome (GOLD analysis project Ga0233444, IMG submission 182792) | Seawater microbial communities from Saanich Inlet, British Columbia, Canada - SI_124_October2016_10_MG | ecosystem: Environmental > Aquatic > Marine > Inlet | place: Canada: British...
GATTCCCATGGGATAACTCTTTTCTGATCACCTCAGGAACAGGAACAATTCTATTCCGTTTTGATTTAACCCTTGATCCATCAATTGAAACATACTTCATGTCATCAGAAAAATCCTTCCACTTAAGTAATCGAATTTCCCGATGAGGTCTTAAAAGACAACAATAAGTAAAAAGAGCACATAGATACAAGTTGTTATTATAGACTCTAATATCCTCTAATATCTCGCCAAGGTTAACAATTGGTTTATGGAGTATTTCAGTCTGTTTAAGCGGTTTTAAGTTCGTAGGATTAACACCAAAACCATGATCTTTCAAATAGTTCAAAAGCACGTTTAAATGTCTTCTAATAGTGTTGAAACTAGTGGGATTTTTATACGATTTAAGGAAGTTACTTATGAATTTAACACCAATACCACCATTGATTCTAATCTCTTCTCTAAGAGGCTTAGAAAGGCTCTCAAGGGTTGCTTTATACTTAGGCGATAAAGGTTCAGATAGCTTAGATGCAACAACCTCATCAAAATGTTCTAGGGATGCGGGTTTAGTTATCTTGGCGAATGAATAATCATTTTTCAAAAGGTAATTGTAAACTAGTGATGCTAGTTCATCCGCTTTCTTCTTTCTTTGATTCTTAGGATAAACATTTGGATAGAGTGGCATATTTATTTTCATGCCATTGGTTAACCGGATTCTCTTTCCATTTAGATTGAAGTGAATATAGTATTCACCATTAGGTTTTCTGTAAACAACAGGATAGGATAGTTTTCTTTCCACAAATATTCCATTTTAGTTAAACTTAGTTTTACTAAAACTTCGGGAAGTAACTATACCACTGGGTTTGTGCAAGGTTGCAATTGGTTAGAGCGCCTGATTGTGGTTCAGGAGGTCGTCGGTTCGAGACCGATCTTCCACCCTTAAGACAAAGGGATTACAGGAATGTAGTCCCTTTTTTATTTGGTTCTACCCAAGATTCCCTCAAATGTGGAATAAAACACTTCTTTGAAAATTTAGTAGTCATAATTTTCTAACTGCTGTAATTAATGCTATTCAATAAAAGTATCCCTTGTTTAGAGTCATCCTTCTAACCATAAATCAATTCAATAATTTCAAAGTTGATCTAGTAGACATATTTAATTACAGTATCAAAAGAAAATATTTAACAAAAAAAAACCGTCTCATAATTGAGACGGTTTAGTTCAATTAGCACACATTTTAGGGTGTGATGAACTTGTTTATGGTTAATTAAATTTAATATGTTTTAGTGAATCATCGCGTGACTAAAGTCACGTTACAAATAATATGTAACTTAGGGTATTAAATTATTAGTATGATATTATATAATCAGCTTCCTGAGGAATTGAAAAGAGATATCGAAAAAGTCTCGAAAAAAGTAGATGTAAAAGCCCGAGAGATAATTGTTAATGTAGGTGATAGAATGGATTTTGTCCCTTTTATAATGGATGGAAGTGTAAGGGTCTTTATCGAAAATGATGATGTTAATAAAGAGTTGCTTTTATACTATGTAGAAGGTGGACAAACTTGTATGATGTCTATGATCGCGGGATTCACCAATAAAACAAGCAAGGTTTCAGCTGAAACAGAAATTGACACTACCTTAATGTTAGTTCCAACAGATAAAATTAGAAAATGGCAGATTAAGTATGATGAATGGAATAATTTGATTTTAAATTTATTTTTAGACAGATATGATGACTTAATCTCGACTATAGATGAATTATCTTTTAAAAAAGTCGAAGACCGTTTAATAAAGTACTTAGATAATTATAAAGATCAATCTGGAAGTATAAAGATTAATAAAACTTTTAAAGAAATAGCCAGAGATATTGCTAGTTCAAGGGAAGTAGTTTCAAGGTCACTCAAAAAGTTGCAGAATGACAATAAAATAAAATTTGCATAAATTTTCAACAGTCCTCATCCCACTCAAGATCTGTTTTTTTTAAAGGAATAGGTGTTTCCTCCTTAGTTAGTTTTGATTCCTCTATTCCTCTTAGATAGTTGAGAAATAATTTTAGGATTTAATATCGCATCACAGACTCAAGTTGAGTAATTGATTTTTCTGCTTTAATGAGTTTTCTAATCTCTTTTTTTGAGAGTTCTTTGGCTTCTATGGTCTTTTGTGCAAAGGCACTTATTGCAAAGAGAAGAAATAAGGGGAGGAGTATTTTTTTATCTTTTAAAAATACAAAACTAAATTGCATTTAAAGAAGTATATTGTACTAAGCCAACTGTTTTTAATACCTAAGAATTATTTTATGAGAAAATTTATTATTGTTGCTTTACTGTTGATGGGTCAAATAGTAGTAGCGCAAGAAATAACTACTTATTATTTGATAAGACATGCCGAAAAGGAAAGAACTGATCCATTAAATCGAGACCCCCACCTAACAACAAAGGGGAAAGAACGAGCAGATAATTGGCAAAATATATTCAAAGAAGTTCCTTTTGACATTGTTTATTCCACCCCTTATCATCGCACAAGAGAAACGGCTCAACCCACCGCTAGTGCTCAACATCTTACTGTTGAAAGCTATGATCCACGGAATTTATACAATGCTTTATTTAAAGAGAAGAATGAAGGGAAAATTGTTTTGGTTGTAGGTCACAGTAATACTACTCCAGCCTTGGCAAATAAAATTTTAGGTAGAGAAGAATACCCACAAATTGATGATCTAACCAATGGTAATCTTTACATTCTCAAAGTTAGCTCACAGGGGGTGACCAGTCAATTGCTTTCGATTGAATAAGTAGGTGAGAAGCATAATTAATTTAAAGGTATAGATGATTTTGATAAAAAAAATTTTTCAGAGAGGTGCTATATATCTTCCGTTCATTGTATGTACAACACTGTTGACTTTCTATCTGCCATGGCAAGAGTTTCTGTGGTTTAATATTGGGGTTCAGTTGCTGGTTTTTATTTTTTTTGCTTGTATTCCAGCGTTTATTACTCATAGAATGTCCTATGTTGATATTGCATGGCCATGGGGACTTGTCGCTATTGGAGTACTTGTTTTATTATTGGGCGACGGCTATTGGCCAAGAAAAGTTTTTATTGCAGGAATGTACTTATTCTCTGGCTTAAGAATGGGAGTAGGTGCTTTAATTTTATGGAAGAAAGGGCATTTAGATAAAGAGTTGCCACGATACCAATTTCAACGGAAAAGATGGAAGAAAGCGGGCTATTCAAATGATGCCTTTTCAATTCAGTTTGAAATTATGATTCAATGTTTAGCAAACATAAGTTTTTTATCTCTTCCTGCTCTAATGCTTTACCAAAATATCACCACAAAATTTAGCATTGTAGAAGTAGTCGGTTTTATACTTTATCTCCTTTTTGTTAGCTTGGAGCATTTAGCCGATATGCAGAAGCAAAATTTCCTAAGCCAGGCGAGAAGTAATCATTTAAAACACCAAGTTTGTAGGGTAGGGCTATGGAAGTATAGCCGTCATCCTAATTATTTCTTTGAGTGGATGGTTTGGAACTCGATGCTCTTCATGACGCTTCCCTCTTTCCTGCAATATTTTTCTGTTCAAGACAATGATTTATGGTGGGCTTTAGGAGTTGCATTGATGTATACTTCTAAGTTAATGTATAATACCCTAGTTTATTATACCGGCGCTATTCCTTCAGAATACTATTCAGTACAAAAGCGGCCAGGGTATAAAGTGTATCAAGAACAAACTGCCATGTTTTTTCCTTCTTTACCAAAAGAATGAATTTTTGAAAATGATTGAAAAATACCGTTGGTAATACCAAGGGATTTATGCAATGATCTAAGTTAAAATTTAGAAGGAAAGTCCAAAACCAAAGTTCCCTATTAAAATACCGTTTGTACCCACTCCAGGAATGGTAGGTACTTCAAAGGTTTCTTCGTTTGTCTCAGAACCACCGATTTCTTTTAAAGTTAATGTAATATTTTCTGGTATTTTACTGGTTAATCCATACCCAACTTCAAAACGGAAGTAAAATCTTTCACCTGTTTTAATTCCAAATTTTAGGTTAGTTGATTTGATGTCTAACCCTCTGGTTCCTTTTCCAAGTCCACCGCCATCTAGGTCTTCATAAAAGGTTAGATCCGTAGATAAGTTACCAAAACCAATTCCAGCATAGGCGCCCTTTCCTTTATTGCCAAAATAAACGTTGGCTCCAAATTCAGTGTAGCTAAGACCAATTTCTGTTTCAGCATCTTTGACGTCAAAACTACTAAAGTCCACAAACGGAGCAACACGGTTATTCAAAAGAGGTGTGACGCCTTCTAAAGAGAGTCCTGCAATATTTGGTACCCCAATTTTAAACCCTACAGAAAAGCGCTTAATGCTTGGTGCAATTGAATCAACTGTTCCTTGTGTTTCTTCTTTTTGATCAACTTCTTGAGCGAAACCAATGGTTACAAATGCGATAAAAATAGCTAGTAATAGTTTTTTCATCATAAAAGTAATTTAAAAGTAAAGTTGTTATTTAGCTTTATCTACCACAATGCGATTTTTACGATTTGCTAATTCCCAGGCTGTATAGAAAACAAGCTGTGCGCGTTGTGCTAGTAGATCGTATTCGATTTTCTCTACGGTATCTGTAGGTTTGTGGTAATCTGCATGAGTACCATTAAAATAAAAGATCACTGGGATGTTGTTTTTAGCAAAGTTATAGTGATCACTTCTAAAGTAAAAACGATTTGGATCATCTGCCGCATTATAGGTGTAATCTAAATCCATTTTAAGGGTTGCATCATTTGCTTGTTCAGAAATCTTGTGTAATTCTGTACTCAAACGGTCTGTTCCGATCAAATAAACATAGTTGCGGTTTTGACTTTCGCGCTTTGGATCTAAACGACCTACCATATCAATATTGAGGTTAGCTACTGTATTAGCAAGCGGGTAAAGGGGATTGTCTGTATAGTAACGGGATCCTAATAAACCTTTTTCTTCTCCAGAAACATGGAGAAAAATAATTGATCTAGCGGGGACATTTCCCTCTGCAGCTGCGGCTTGAAAAGCTTCGGCAATTTCTAATAAGGCTACAGTTCCAGAACCATCATCATCTGCTCCATTATAAATCACTCCATTTTTAATTCCTTCATGGTCAAGGTGAGAAGAAATAACGATGTATTCTTCTGGTTTTGACTTTCCTTCAATAATAGCAACAACATTTTCTGTTGCTATGGGTTGTCCTTTAATGATTAATTCCATGGGCTGGAAATAATCTTGAGTCCCTTGAGCAGCCTTAATATTTCTATTTTGATAAAATTCGCGTAAAAAAGTTACAGCTCTTTTTTGACCTAAGGTTCCTGTTTCTCTTCCTTGGAAATAATCTGAAGCATAAACATATAGGAGTTCTTTAAGATCTTGCTCTTTTATGGTTTCTGCATAGGTTTTAGCGGTTTCCATTTGGGCGAAGCCTAAATGTGCAGCAATAAAGCAAAGGGCTAATGTGATTTTTTTCATGTAAAAAATTTATATTAATACGTCAGAGGTTAATTTTCTTGAAATACCGTCCCATAATTTTATTCTCATTTCAAGTGCTGTTTTTGCTGCAGCAATGGCTTCAGATATTTTTCCTGGATCTCCTTGACAGAGTTCTTCTATCATTTGGAGTGCCATGGGACCATGTTCATCGCCATCAACCTCTATATGGCGATCAAGATAATAAATTAGATGTTTAAGTGGCACACCTTCTTTACGAAGATTTTTAACCATCGCAATAAACATGTCTGGAATCAAATCCTCTCTTCCGAAAGTAAATACGGCCGCTATAACATGAATTTTATTGGTTGCAATGGTTGAAAAAGTAAAAGATAAAAAATCTTTTACATAGGGAGTAAGGATGCTTTCACGAATCACTTGTTCAATGGGAGTTCCCTGGGATAATCGAACGAGAAATTCTTGCACGGCTAGAGTGTTTGCCCCAGCTTCTTGCATAGCTTGTAAATACATTTCAAAGTGACTCATGATCTCACCATCTTTGTTGAGATCTGTTTCTTCTCCCCAAACGATTTCATTAATTAATCGTCCAGCTTGAGGATACTTAGATGGAATCCAAGGCAACTGTGTAGTGGTTAATTCAATTTGTAATTTTTTGACCAAAGACATAAAGTCCCATACAGCAAAAACATGTTGCTCCATGAAAACGTTAATATCTTCAATACTTTGAATTTTTGTGTACAAGGGGTGGTGAGTCAAGGCTTCTTTAAAGGGAGCCAACTCTTTTTCAAAATCGTGCATATTCTTCTTCATATAGAATGCAAATATACTTGGAAACGGGAGATACAAAAAAATAATTCTTTTATATTCACTACTTTATGGAACAGTTAAGCTCTTTTGTATTGGCAAGTATTTTATTGACCCTTACTCCTGGGCCGGATTTATTTATGGTTATTGCAAAAAGTCTTGAAAAAGGACTCACTACAGCTTTTTATTTTATCGCTGGTTTGATGACAGGTTTATGCGCCCATACACTCCTATTAATACTGGGTTGGCCGCAATTAATAGGAGAACGTACATTTATTGTAATGGGGTTAAAAATAGTGGGAGGTATTTATTTTTCTTGCTTAGGAATTATTTCTATCTATCAATACTTTACAGCACCAGTAAAAATGAGTTTTGAATGCAATATAAGTTCAAACCATTATCGACATGGGGTTTTAATGAATTTGTTGAATCCAAAGGTGAGTCTCTTTTTTTGGTTATTCTTTCCTGGTTTTTTGTTTTCAGAAAGTTGGACACTTTCAGTACAATACACTGTTTTAGGGAGTCTATTTTTACTTCAAGCAGCAATGATATTTTCTTTAGTGGCGATATTTTCTGACCAGTTTAAAGATTTCTTTAGTAGGTTTAGATTAGGTTTGATTAGCGGCTTATTATGGATTATTTTGGGGATCTATTTAGTACTCACCTAAAGCTTGTATCTTTAACTCATGCAACGAATTGAAATCATTGAATGTCCACGAGATGCGATGCAGGGAATTAAACAATGGATTCCTACTGCGCAGAAGATTCGATATGTACAGTCATTACTTAAAGTTGGTTTTGATGTTTTAGACGTGGGGAGTTTTGTCTCTCCTAAGGCTATTCCGCAAATGCAAGATACCACAGCTGTACTTGCTGGCTTAGACCGAAGTGAGAGTCAAACACAATTGCTCACCATAGTGGCGAATGAAAGAGGAGCCAAAGCAGCTTGTGCGCAAGCAGAAGTGGATTGGCTAGGATACCCTTTTTCTATTTCAGAGAATTTTCAAATGCGTAATACCCATAAAACTATTGAAGCTTCTCAAGTGCTTTTAGACAATTTGCTCAATCTTTCAATTCAAAATAATAAAGACTTAGTGGTATATATTTCGATGGGGTTTGGGAATCCTTATGGTGATCCATGGTCACCAGAAATTGTTGCTCAATGGATTGATGTTTTAGCGTCAAAAGGAGTAAAAACCATCTCTTTGTCTGATACCGTTGGAGCAGCTTCTAGTGAAACCATTGGGAAGCTATTTTCTTTAATCATTCCACAATTTCCCAATCTTACTATTGGGGCTCATTTGCACGTAAAAGCCATAGACGCCTTAGAGAAAATTGATCTTGCTTATCAACACGGTTGCCGTCGTTTTGACGTGGCCATAAAGGGGTATGGGGGATGTCCCATGGCAAAAGACGAATTGATAGGTAATATGCCGACAGAAAAAATACTGACCTATTGTACAACATACAAAATCCCCCATAATCTTAACACGTTGCATTTTGAAGTATCCTATAATGAGGCCCTTCGGACTTTCCCTTCCTAGAGCACTAGTGTTAGTCAAACTTGGATTAATATAATAAGGAAACATGCTTATTGTGTGACTGAAATGTTGTAAATTTGGTTGCAACTAATTTATAAGTAGTTGCCATGAATATTCTCTCCAACAAATTTGTCGAACAAGGCCTAACATACGACGATGTGCTTCTTGTTCCTGCTTATTCTGAAACCCTTCCTAGAGAAGTAAGTATCAGTACTAAATTTACACGAAATATTTCGTTAAACATCCCAATTATTTCTGCTGCAATGGATACAGTAACAGAAAGTCGAATGGCTATTGCCATGGCTAGAGAAGGCGGGATAGGAGTGCTGCACAAAAACATGACTATAGCAGAGCAAGCAGATAAAGTAAGAATGGTTAAAAGGGCAGAATCTGGTATGATTTTAGACCCAGTTACTTTGACTAAAAATGCTACAGTGGGGAATGCACAGCAAAATATGGAGACCTATAAAATTGGGGGGATTCCTATTATTGATCCACAGGGAAAATTAGAAGGAATTGTTACAAATCGAGATTTGCGATTTGAAAAAGACTTAGATCGTTCAATTGCAGAGGTAATGACGGTTGATAACTTAATTACTGTTAAAGAAGGTACTTCTCTTGAAGAAGCAGAAGGTATTTTACAAACCCATAAAATTGAAAAGCTCCCCGTTGTAGATGCAGAAAATACTTTGGTAGGCTTAATTACTTTTAGAGATATTACAAAACACACTACTAAACCTATCGCTAATAAAGATTCTTATGGAAGGCTTCGCGTAGCGGCAGCGGTTGGGGTTACTGGGGATGTTCTTGAAAGAACAGCAGCGCTGGTAAAATCTGATGTCGATGCTATTGTAATCGATACTGCCCATGGTCATACTAAGGGAGTAGTTGAAGTTTTAAAGCAAGTGAAAAGTCAATTTCCCGATTTAGATGTAGTTGTGGGGAATATTGCTACTTCAGCTGCAGCAAAATATTTAGTAGATAATGGTGCCGATGCCGTAAAGGTAGGTATTGGCCCAGGTTCGATTTGTACTACCAGAATCATAGCAGGAGTAGGTTATCCACAATTATCTGCCGTATTAGCAGTAGCAAATGCTATTAAAGGAAGTGGTATTCCTGTAATTGCTGATGGCGGAATTCGTTATACTGGTGACATTCCTAAAGCGATTGCCGCAGGTGCAGACTGCGTCATGCTGGGATCTTTATTAGCCGGGACAAAAGAGTCACCAGGAGAAACCATTATTTATGAAGGAAGAAAATTCAAGTCTTATCGTGGTATGGGTTCTGTTGAAGCAATGAAAAAAGGAAGCAAAGACCGTTATTTCCAAGATGTAGAAGACGATATTAAGAAATTAGTGCCCGAAGGAATTGTGGGTCGTGTACCCTATAAAGGAGGGCTTTTTGAAAGTATCCACCAATTTATAGGAGGAATAAGAGCTGGAATGGGATACTGTGGTACAAATTCTATTGAAAACTTAAAGGAAAATGGACAATTTGTTCAGATTACAGCAGCAGGGATTCGCGAGAGTCATCCACACAATATTCAAATTACTAAAGAGGCGCCTAATTACAGTCGGTAGTTAAATGATAAGGGATGGTTTAGCGAGTAACTAATTTATAAGTATTAATTTCTCCTGCTATTTCGACTCGAATGATAAACATTGTTTTTCTTTCTAGGACAATGCTTCTCTGGAAATTCACTAGATTGACGTTGTAATAGGCTAGGATTTCATTACCAATAATGCTATAAATTGAAATGTTTCCTGTCCTCGTAAGCCCTTTGATATTGAGGACACCATTTTTATAAATAATATTTACTATAGCAGTATCTGTATTGAGGGAAGAAGAAGAGATTGATGTCGTCTTAATAGCCTTTCCATGGGTAGCTAAAGGGGCCAGCAGGAAAGAAAGTGAAATTAAAATTTGTAAGAAACGACTCATCTTCAAATATATATTTGCAATTTAAAATAATAATTGTTGAAAAAAAAATATTTATTAACAATTATAATACTGATTATAAGATACTTATGAATTTTATTAAAAGTATTACTATCATTTTTGTTAATAAAGAACAATATTTTTCATTTTTTACGTTGGAATTAAACAATGCATTTTATCATTTTTGGTTGAACAATACAAGAATTATGCCTCGATTATTGAAAATCTTTTTCCTCAGCTTTCTTGCTTATGCCTGCGATCACCTACCCAGTGTAGAACAAGATAGGGTAGTGGCCCGTGCAGGCACTCATTATCTCTATGAATCTGAATTAGAGGAGAAGCTTTTACCTCAAATATCTTCAGAAGACAGCACCCTCTTGGCCCAAAGCATCATTAATACCTGGGCGAAAAAAAAAATACTATACGATCAAGCTGTTATCAATCTAGATGATGATATGCAATATAAACTCAACGAATTGGTTGAAGAATATAAATTGGATCTCTGGGCAAGATCTTATAAAGAATCTGTCGTAAAATCAATGATAGACACCATTGTGTCCTCTGCAGCCATACAAGAATATTATGCAGCACATAAAAATAGTTTTGCGTTAAAAGAGTCGATAGTTCAGATGCGGTATATTGTTCTGCCAAAGGATAATATCGATGTCTCGTTAATTCAAGAACACTTCCAATTGAATGCTCCAATCGATAAATTTTTTTTAGACTCTTTAAACTATCAATTCAATCGATATGAAATAAGAGACAGTATTTGGTCGACAAAAAGAGACTTTCTGCGCAATTTTCCTATTATTACCTCTTGGGACTTCAATAAATATTTAAAAAAATCACAATTTTTCCTCTTTGAAGATTCAATCGAGGTATATTTGCTCCACATTAACGACTATCGGTTAGCAGGTGAAAACGAACCTTTTTCGATGGTGAAAAACACCATTAGAAAAATCGTATTTAATCGCAGTAAACTAGAATACCTGAAAGAATTTGACCAAGAAATTTTACAAGATGCTATACAGACTAATAAATTTGAAATATTCCCATAGTTTTTTATTTCTCCTCACGTTTGCTTTTGCCAATGCCCAAGAGAAATCTGTTGAACAAGACAGAGTAAAATTAGATGGTGTGGTCTCAGTAGTGGGAGACTATGTTATTCTTGATTCAGATATTGATAAAACCATTGCCGACATGGAGTCGCAAGGAATTCCAACAAAAGGAGTTACTCGCTGTGAATTACTAGGTAAATTGATGGAAGACAAACTCTATGCTCATCATGCCACCCAAGATAGTTTAGAGATTAGCGACGCAGAGATCTATTCTTATGTCGACCAAAGTATCGAGTACTTTACAGAACAATTAGGAAGTTTAGAAAAAGTGTTAGAGTTTTACAATAAAAGAGATGAGCTTTCTTTTAGAGATGAATTGTACCAAATTAATAAGGTGCAAAAACTTTCTCAAATGATGCAATCCAATATTGTAGAAAGTATTGAAGTTACTCCAGAAGAGGTAAGAGAGTTCTATGCCTCTATACCTAAAAGTGATTTACCTGTTTTTGGGACAGAAGTTGAAATCGCTCAAATTGTTGTAGAACCTCAAGTTTCTGAAGAAGAAAAAAAGCGTATTATTGATAAACTTAATGATTTTAAAAATGATGTTGAGGAAAAAGGCTTGAGCTTTGCCTCTAAAGCTATTTTATATTCTCAAGACCCGGGATCGCGCGCAAGTGGAGGAAAATACACCTTGCACAGAAAGCGCCCGCGCATGGTTAAAGAATTTCGTGATGTAGCTTTTAGTATGCAAGAAGGAGAAGTTTCGAGTCCTTTTAAAACTGAGTTTGGCTGGCATATCTTAACTGTCGATAAAATCAAAGGTCAGCAAGTTGATATTCGGCACATTTTACTTACCCCAAATGCAGATGCGTCAAAACTTTCTGATGCCAAAAAGATTCTGGACACCTTAAGAAAAAGAATTTTAGATAAGGAAATCGACTTTGCTGCAGCAGCGTTCAATTTTTCTTCTGAAAAAGAGACTAAGAATAATGGGGGCAAACTAGTTAACCCCATCACGGGTGATTCACGCTTCGAGCTAACAAAAATGGATCCCCAACTCTATAGTCAAGTTAAAGACTTAAAAGAAGATGAAATTTCTCTTCCACTATTAGAATCAGATCGTTCTGGATCTCAAAAATATAAGATCCTTAAAATTATAAAGCGATATTATGAGCATCAAGCAGACTATTCAAAGGATTACAGTAAAATCAAGGAGTTAGCACTTAAAGATAAGCAGTTGAGAACCATTAAAAAATGGATGAAAGAAAAGATAGAAGATACTTATGTTAGTGTCAATCGTACTTTTAGATCTTGTGACTTCTCGAATAAATGGCTTAAGCAATAACTAGTTAAAATACTTTCTGGGTACCCACAGCATTCCAAAGCATTCTCCTTTTTCTTGATGAATGTTTTTATGATGGATTTTATGCGCCCTTCTAATTCCTTTTGCATAACGATTATTAGTCTTTCTAAAGAGTTTAAAGCGTTGATGGATAAAAATATCGTGGACTAAAAAGTAGGTCATCCCATAGGTGAAGATTCCCAAGGCAATAGGAAGTCCAGGCCAAAATCCAAACTCTCCCCACAACACTACAAAGCCTGCACTTAAAAGAGCATAAACGATAAAGAATAAATCATTCATCTCAAACCATGAGTTATGATCTTTTTTATGGTGATCTTGGTGCCAAGACCACAAAAAGCCATGCATGATATATTTGTGCGAAAACCAGGCGACAAATTCCATAAAAATAAAGGTAGAGACATACACTATGCCCCACAAAACGATAGAAATCATTAATTATAATAAATTAAATCTGTATTTGACATATGAACGAGCGAGAACACTCATTTTTTGATAATTAGGAACTCGAATACGAGCTTGCTTAATATTAGTCGAAGGGGTTCTTCTTAATTTTTGAAGTAGCTTAGCATAGTATTTATAAGCAGTATATACTCCTAGTCGTGCTGTATTTGGCAATTGAAAAATCCCTTCGAGCCCTTTGGCGAAATCGTCTTCTATTTCAGTGACAATTTTCATTTTGTCTTCTTCAGAGAAGTTTTGAAGATTCACATCAGGAAAATAAGAACGACTCAATCCTTCAAAATCATCTTTTAAATCTCTTAAAAAATTCACTTTTTGAAAGGCAGATCCCAAGGACATCGCCGAGCTTTTTAACCTTTGGTATTTTTCTTCATTTCCCTTGACAAAGATCTTTAAACACATTAATCCAACTACATCGGCAGAACCGTAGATATAAGCCTTGTAATCCTCTTCTGTTAGGTAGGTAGATTTGTGTAAATCCCAGCGCATTGAGCGCATAAAGGCATCGACTAATTTACGGTCAATGTTATATTGATGAAAAGTATTTTGGAAGGAATTTAAAATCGGATTAAGACTTATTTTATGTTCTAGCGCGTGTTCTAAATCTGCCTCAAAGCGATTAAATAATTCCTCTTTGTGGTAATCGTGAAAACTATCTACAATTTCATCTGCAAAGCGCACAAAGCCGTAAACATTATAAATGTCCTGTCGAATAGAAACATCTAGCATTTTTGTAGCGAGTGAAAAAGAAGTGCTGTAAGACTGTGTTACTTCTTTGCTACACTGATAAGAAACATCATCGAATAACTTTTTCATATAGTCTAAAGCTGTAGTGTCCAAACTCAATAAAGTCTAGGCAGCAATTTCTAATAAATATACAAAAAAGTTAATCAAAAAAGTTAGGCAAATACAATTGTATTAAGTTGTTCTTCTATAAAGAACTCAATTTTATCGTATACATTTATGCCTGAAGGGACGAATGCTTTATCTACATGACTTACCTGCGGCCCAAAAATAGAAAGTTGGTTGTCAAAATTTTCAATGAGTTCTTCGTGGAATACCCGTAGATAGTCATTGATTTCGTCTTTGTTAGGTTCAACTGTCACATAGGTAACAAAATGTAAACCAGTGCTGTAACTCATTAGTGTTTTAAGACTCTCGGTAGGGATAGATTGTCCCAAAGAGATGGTTTTATGACCTTTGCTCAAGATGAAATAATTTAAGAATAAGATGCTTAATTCATGAATCTCATTTGTTGGGAGGTACAATACAAACGCAGGATTGTTTTTAATGGGTGCATTAGAGCGTTGAATTATTTCCGTTTGGATATGAATCTTTTGTTTAACTAAGTTAGTTATAAAATGCTCGTGAGAGGGAGAAATAGCTCCAGTCTGCCATAAGATCCCTAATTCGTTCATTAAAGGAATAAAAATTTGCAGATAAATAAAAGAGAAATTATTCTTTGATAATAATTCGTCAAATGTTGCATCAAACAACACAGTATCAAAATTTACCATCGATAATTTGAAGGCATTGATAGACACTTGTTCAGAGTTTGACCTTAATGCAATCTCGCGAACTAAGATTGGAATTTCTTCTTCATCCAGATTGGCGATTTTTGATATTTTAAATCCGTGGTTGTAGAGGAGTGTGATATTGAGGAGCTTCCGAAGGCTGTCAAGTGAATAACGGCGTATGTTTGTGTCTGTTCTTTCTGGAGAGAGAAGATTGTATCTTTTCTCCCAAATTCTAATCGTGTGCGCTTTGATTCCCGAAATATTCTCAAGATTTTTAATGCTAAAGCTGTCTTTTACCCTTTTCATATGTCTAACGTTTCATTAAGAAAGCTTAAACGAAAGTACAAAAAAAATATGAAATGTCGAAGTGTGCGCACGAGAAGACTCGAACTTCCACGGGATTTAACTCCCACTAGGCCCTCAACCTAGCGCGTCTACCAATTCCGCCACGTGCGCTTTAAGGTAGTTAGTGACTTGGCTGGGGCTCGAACCCAGGACCCTCTCCTTAAAAGGGAGATGCTCTACCAACTGAGCTACCAAGTCCAAAAAAGTGACTTGGCTGGGGCTCGAACCCAGGACCCTCTCCTTAAAAGGGAGATGCTCTACCAACTGAGCTACCAAGTCGTATTACTTTTAAGGCTGCAAATATACAAGCAAAAATTAATTATTCATTATCTTATTGTCTAAATTTATTGTCAATTTCAAAACGTATAAATTGAACTCAATTTTTCTCTTAGGGTATATGGGATCTGGTAAGTCAACCATAGGTAAAAGTCTAGCAAATAGATTAAATATACCCTTTATAGATCTTGATCAATTCATTGAAAATCAAGAAAATGATTCTATTAAAACAATTTTTGAAAAAAAGGGAGAACTCTATTTTCGTAAAGCAGAACATCAAGCATTACAATGTTTAATTGCTCGAGAAAGTCCAGCGGTTATTTCCTTAGGTGGGGGAACGCCTTGTTATTTTGACAATATGAAAGAACTTGTTCAATCAAAGCACAATTCGATATATCTTAAAGCATCAATCCTAACTTTAGTGTCGCGTTTAAAAGAAGAAAAAGCTCTTCGTCCAATGATTGCTCATTTGACAGAAGATGAAGCCTTAACAGAGTTTATAGGAAAGCATCTTTTCGAAAGAAATGTTTTTTATCAAAAAGCAGCAACTGTTTATCCCATCGATGGTTTATCGGCAGAAGAGATCGTTAAGGGATTATTAATTAACTTAGCTTAGGTAAACACCAGTTTCTTTCCCGGTAAAGATTACTTCAACATGCTCATTTAGATTAGTCGAAAGAGAAATTCCTTTAAAGTCTGCTTTTACAGGGTATTTTTTGTGATTTCGATTCACCAATACAGCCGTATTTAATTGTTTCAATGGGACTTCTAATAGATATTTTACAGCATACATCAAAGTGCTACCAGTATTCAATACATCATCTACAACAACCACAGATTGATTTTTTAGCTCTTCAAGAGCATGGGAGCATTGTACAGGAGAAAGCGGATTTTTCTTATTCACCTTAAGTCGAACTAAATGTACTTTAAGCGGTGAAATTTCCTCTAAAAAAGTTTTAATTTTTCGAGCATATACTTCCCCATTTTTAGCAATTCCAGCCAGGTAAATTTCATTGTAATCAAAGTTTTCCTCATAGATTTGATAGGCGATACGCTGGGTACAATGTTCAATTTTTTTCGTATCGAAAATCAGACTGTTATTGTTTGGCATGATGATAGATATATTTACCTCAAAGGTAAAAATATTTGTGCTGAAATAAGTCAATTCATTATTTTTACCTCATTAAACCCATTTCAAATGAAAAATCCCCCATTCTTTTATCCCTACTATTCCCATTGATCCATTTTAGACAAAAGAAAAATATTGATGAAAATTTATTAGCTGTTGAAGGGTATGACCTAATGAGCCATTTTACTCAAGACAACCCTAAGAAAGGGATAGAATCCCTTGCAGTAAGTTTGAAAGGAACATTTTATCTTTTTGTATCTAAAGTAAATTAAGCGATGTTTAAGAAGAATCCAGATAAATATTTACCTACCTATGAAGGCTGGTGCGCTTATGCAATGCTTAGTGGAAAAGAAGTAGATATTAATCCAAAAGCATATCATATACAAAAAGGACAGATTCATTTTTTTTTAAAACTAATTGGCTCGATACCCTGGCCAAATGGATTAAAGATAAATGAACTTATAAGGCAAAGGCAGATCAAGTCTGAGCTAAAAAAATGACTCAAAATAATAATAATGGATATTAGACGATTATTTCGCTATGAGTTTTGGCCCTTTTGGCTCTTCTATTTCCCTACCTATTTTAATTGGGCTATACTGGCTTTTAAAGCGCGATATACCACTTATTTTACAGCTACTAATCCATTGATGAATAATAGTGGAGCCATAAATGTTTCTAAGTTGAGCTATATGTCACGCTTACCCCAAGCTTGGGTTCCCAGAACACAATTGATTGCTCAGTCTCTCTCAAAGGAAGAGTTATATAGTGCTTTTCGTGAATTGAATACGGAATTTCCTGTCATTTTAAAGCCTGATAGGGGTGAACGCGGTAAAGAAGTTACTTTAATTAAAGATTTTGATCAGCTTGTTCAAAAAGTCAAGGCGAGTCGCTACAGTGCCTTGTTATTGCAAACTTATTGCGATTACCCGCAAGAAGCTGGTGTGCTTTTTTATCGCTTCCCTAATCAAAAGCAGGGGAGAATTAGTTCAATTACGACCAAAGAGTTTTGTGTCTTAAAAGGGGATGGAAAGAGCAGTTGGAAAGAATTGCTTTATCATAATTTAAGGATAAAACACAGGGTAGAAGATATTTTAAGGCGTGAATCAATCGATTGGAATGAGATCCCTTCTATAGGCACGCATCAATTGATTGAGCCCATAGGGAGTCATAATTTAGGTACAAAATTCATTAATGGGAATGATTTAAATTCCATTTTGCTTGAAGAGCGTATAGGTCATTGGGCAAATCAATTGCCAGGCTTTTATTACGGGCGTTTTGATGTGAAATACAAGGACTGGGATAGTCTTCTAGCAGGGAAAGATTTCTCTTTAATGGAAATCAATGGAGTCAATGCAGAGCCTACCCACATTTATCAAGAAGGGTATGGTTTATTTAAAGCTTACCGTGATATTTTTTTTCATATGAAAATAATTTATGAAATTAGTGAACAGAACAGAATTTTGGGTGTGCAACCCAAGAGACTGAAACCCTTTTTAACTGAATTGATCAATACAGTGATACTCTAACCCCCTATGAATATTCACTTTCAGCTGTGGCAGGATTTTATTGGTTTGTGCCAGTCTTTAACCTTAGAGCAATATACCTATAAGTGTAGCATGCTTAATGAGGTTGCTATCGCAGAACATTTGCGTCATTCCTATGAATTTTATCACTGTTTGCTTTTAGGACTAAATACTCAACAGCTCAACTATGAAGAACGTGCAAGGGATAGAGCCCTAGAGACCAATCTTCCCTATGCCATTGAATGTATGCAACAACTTAAAACGCAGTTGACTGCTCCCTTAAAGGATAGTTCGATGGAATTGCGATCAAAAGAAGCGCAATCAAACATTGTTAATACCTCTTTAGAAAGAGAGTTAGTATATTGTTTAGATCATGCAATCCACCATCAAGCCTTGATTAAAATTGGTCTAAAAGAGCAAGGACTATCTCATTTAGTTAGTCAAGATTTTGGGGTAGCTTATTCTACCCTACGCTACAGAAAGCAGTCTTAATCTTCTTTTTTAGGGGGGTCTTCGTCTAAGAATTCGTCTAAATCCCTACGATCTCTTTTGGTTGGGCGACCTTCTCCTTTTTCACGGTAATAGTCTTGTGAGAGTTTTTGTAATTCTTTTTGTTCAAAAGCAGATCTGGGGGTAGTGTCCATACGATAGATATCCACCAGTTTAGCACCTAGTCTGGATTTTGGAATATCTAAAACCGTACATTGATAAATAATTTGATCTTTCCTAATGCCTAATTTATCCTGTCGTAAAACTTCCCGCGAGGGCTTTACGACTTGGCCATTGATTTTCACTTGCCCCTTTTTGCAAGCATTACTGGCGATATTGCGCGATTTAAAATAGCGTACGCACCACAAATATTGGTCAATCCTCATTGATAAAATAGCGTTAAAGTTCACCACTAAAATAAAGTAAAATTGTATCTTTCGGCACAAATTTTGAACATGAAATTCGCAAAAATATTCTTTCCTTCACTCTTTGTACTCACCCTATTCGTTACAGCTTGTAAGTCAGATGAAGAAGAGACAACAGTGGAGTTAAACGACTTTTCTGAACAAGCACAGACAGATGATGAACTAATTAGCGAGTATCTGAAAACCCATACTTATAATTATGAAGACTTTCAAGACCCTAGTCTTGAAGTTCGTGAAATAAGAATTGATACCCTATCTGGAAACAACGCCAATAAAACTCCTTTAAGTGAGCTTGTCTCTTTTACTGAGGTCGCAGTTGCCACTCCAGAGGGAGAAGAAATTAACCATAAACTCTATTACCTTATCGCCCGGCAGGGTGTTAGAAAAGAAGATCGCGCTACAATTGTAGACTCGGTCTATTTAGCTTACAAAGGAAGTTTATTAGATGGATCAGAATTTGACGAAAGTACTTTTCCGGTTTGGTTTGACAATACTGAAGTCATTACTGGATTTCGTTATGGAGTACAATACTTAGCTCCTGGAAACTTTACCCAAAATACTAATGGTTCGATCGAATTTAGTGACTATGGGCAAGGTTTAATTTTTATTCCGTCTGGATTGGGTTACTTTGGCAACGCTCAATCAAATATTCCAGCCTATTCTCCGCTTATTTTTAGTCTTAATGTATATACTACTAATCGAGCAGATCACGATGCAGACGGCATTTTATCTTTTGATGAAGATGTCGATGGAGATGGCAATCCATTTAATGATGATACCGATGGAGACGGCATTGCTAACTTTGTAGATATAGATGACGATGGCGATGGTGTCTTTACCATTAATGAATACGATACCGATGGCGATGGTATTCCAGATGATACCGATGGTGATGGTATCCCAGATTATTTAGACAACGATTAAGTTATTTATTCCCTAGAATCTTTATTATTATTGTAACTTAAATCATAAGAAGCGCTTATGATCCATTGTTTCGCTCTGGTATCTACACGTCCTGCGATATCGAGATCATAATTGCCTAAAACAACAACTTCATTGTCAGTAAAACCACGTTCATAGCGAATGCCTAAACCGAAGCGACCTAGTTTTAAACGAGTACCCAGCTGTAATCCTACAGTGAAATTCTCTTCTAAATCCCCTAAAATTATGTCTGTTCCTTTTTCTTTAAGAATGTATTGAAAAGAAGGGCCAGCAAAAACACTTAGGGGCCCTAGAATTTTGTAGCCTAATAAAACAGGAGCTTCTAATTTGTTAAGGGCAATGGTTTCATTACCGTTAAACTGGCTAATGCTTTGGCTAAACTGTAGTTCTGGTCTTAGGTAAAAAGCTAACAAGTCTAAATTCCCAAATACACCAATGTGAAAACCAGTTTTAGCATCAGATTGAAGATTTTCAAAACTTAAGTCAGTGGGGTTAAGCTCCCCAAAGGAATCATAATTTATCCCGCCTTTTACCCCAAAACTAAGTTGAGAGAAAAGAGAGGTAAAGCACAATAGACAAAGTAGAAAAAAGGTAAATTGGTTTTTTTTCATAGTTATTTGCGTTGAATAACTTTTTCAGATGCAGCGACTATGGCATCAGCGTTTAAGCCGTATTTTTCCATCAATTGTGTTGGCGTACCAGATTCACCAAAAGTGTCTTGCGTAGCAATAAACTCCTGAGGTGTAGGGGTATTTTCTGTCAATACACGAGAGACGCTTTCTCCCAGTCCTCCTAAAAAGTTGTGCTCTTCGGCGGTGACAATCGCCCCGGTTTTAGCCACAGACTTTAAAATGATATCGTTGTCTAAAGGTTTGATGGTGTGAATATTAATTACTTCAGCAGAAATAGCTTTATCATTTAAGGCCTTAGCCGCTTCAAGCGCTTCCCATACCAGATGTCCTGTAGCCACAATGGTTACATCGCTTCCTTCTTGCATTAGTAAGCCTTTCCCTATTTCAAATGTTTGATCAACTGGGGTAAAGTTAGCCACTTTTGGACGTCCAAAACGCAAATAAACTGGGCCGTCATAATCTGCAATAGCCATGGTAGCGGCTTTGGTTTGATTAAAATCACATGGATTGATAACCACCATTCCAGGCAACATTTTCATTAATCCTATATCTTCTAAAATCTGGTGTGTTGCTCCATCCTCTCCTAGGGTTACTCCCGCATGTGAAGCACAAATTTTCACATTCTTACCAGAGTAGGCAATCGATTGTCGAATTTGGTCATAAACACGTCCAGTAGAGAAATTTGCAAATGTCCCTGTAAAAGGAATTTTTCCACCTATGGTTAATCCCGCGGCGATTCCCATCATATTCGCTTCTGCAATTCCAATCTGGAAAAAACGCTCTGGGTTTTCTTCAATAAATTGTTCCATTTTAAGCGACCCAATGAGGTCAGCACAAAGTGCAACAATATTTGGATTTGTTCTTCCTAGCTCTGTTAGTCCAGCACCAAAACCCGAACGGGTGTCTTGTGATCCTTGATTGATGTATTCTTTCATCTCTATGATATAATTCGATTAATAATCCCCTAAGGTCTCAGGGTTTTGTGCTAAAGCACTTTCTAACTGTTCATCATTAGGCGCTTTCCCGTGCCAAGCATGCGTGTGCATCATAAAATCAACACCATTCCCCATTTCTGTTTTTAGTAAAATACAAACGGGCTTTCCATTGCCACTCATTGATTTAGCTTCGCGTAAGGCATTACCGATTGCCCCAAGGTCGTTCCCAGCCTCAACGGTAATTACTTCCCAGCCAAAGGCTTTAAATTTTCCTTCAACACTACCCATAGGTAAAACTTCGTCTGTAGAGCCATCAATTTGTTTTCCGTTAAGGTCAACTGTAGCGATTAAATTGTCTACTTTTTTAGCCGATGCGTACATAATGGCCTCCCAGTTTTGTCCTTCCTGTAACTCGCCATCACCCATTAAGGTATAAACGATATGAGTATCGTTATTGAGCTTTTTTGCTTGTGCAGAACCAATCGCTACCGACAAACCTTGTCCTAGAGAACCAGAGGCAATGCGAACACCCGGTAAACCTTCATGGGTAGTAGGGTGTCCTTGTAAACGAGAGTCTATAAGACGAAAAGTGTTGAGTTCTTCTACAGGGAAATAGCCGCGACGGGCAAGTACACTGTAGAATACTGGGGAAATATGGCCGTTTGACAAGAAGAATACATCTTCGTTGATTCCATCCATATCAAAGCCCTCTTTGAGTTTCATGATTTCGTTGTATAGGCAAACAAAAAATTCTGCACAACCCAGGGATCCACCCGGGTGGCCAGAGTTTACATTGTGTACCATGAGAAGAATATCGCGACGAACTTGTGTAACGATGTCTTGTAATGCGTGTGTTGTTGACATTGATTTTATTTTATGGTACAAAAATAATTGTTCACACTTAATTATTGACCTATTTGGCACAGGAACTTATTAAAGATTACAAACATTTTTTCAGGTCAAATTCTTCGCGCAGTTTTTCCTTTCTTTCAGCATTTTTTTCAATAGCATTTTCTTCAATCCTAAGCACTTCCGTATCTTAGCGGCTTAAACATTTTGATGGAGTTTAAGTTACTGCATACCGACCCAGCCAGCAAGGCTAGAGCTGGAGAAATTACTACTGCACATGGGAAAATTCAAACCCCTATTTTTATGCCAGTGGGGACAGCAGCTACCGTTAAAGGAGTTCATCAAAGGGATTTAAAGCAAGAAATTAATCCCGATATTATTTTGGGTAATGCCTATCATCTATACCTCAGACCTGGAACAGAGATTCTTCAGCAAGCCGGAGGCTTGCACAAATTTATGAGTTGGGACCGCCCTTTATTAACAGATTCTGGCGGATATCAAGTGTATTCTCTCTCGGCTAATCGTAAAATCAAAGAAGAAGGGGTAAAATTTAAATCTCACATTGACGGTTCTTATCATGTATTTACGCCAGAAAATGCGATTGACATTCAACGACAAATAGGGGCAGATATCATTATGGCTTTTGACGAATGTACGCCTTATCCCTGTGAATATAAATATGCAAAGACTTCTATGCAAATGACCCATCGCTGGTTAGATCGCTGTTTAGCACAAGATAAAAAGAGTCCATTTCTCTATGGGTATGAGCAAACACTTTTTCCTATTGTGCAAGGTAGTACTCACAAAGACTTAAGAAGGCAATCGGCAGAGTTTATCGCATTGCGGGAAGCACCAGCGAATGCTATTGGTGGACTTTCTGTAGGAGAGCCTGCAGAGGAAATGTATGCCATGACAGAGGTAGTTTGTGCTATCTTGCCCGAAAGCAAGCCTCGTTATTTGATGGGAGTAGGCACCCCTATTAATCTCCTAGAAAATATTGCCCTGGGGGTAGATATGTTCGATTGTGTTTTACCATCGCGTAACGCTCGTAATGGGATGCTCTATACATTTGAAGGATCGATTAATATCAAAAATAAAAAATGGGAAAACGACTTTTCTGTCATTGACCCAGATGCACATACTTCTGTTGATACCGAATATTCTAAGGCTTACTTGCGTCATCTTTTTTCTGTAAACGAATTATTGGGGAAACAAATTGCGACCATACACAACTTAGGCTTCTATCTGGCGTTAGTAAGACAGGCAAGAGAAAAAATCTTAAGTGGAGAATTCACTGCCTGGAAAGATAAAATGGTGAATCAAATGGACAAACGTTTGTAAGATGTTTAAAAAAATCGATACCTATATCATCAAGCGCTACCTCATGACATTCTTTGTCATGCTGTTGTTGTTTATCCCTATTGGGATTATGGTTGATGTAGCCGAAAAAATCGATAAGTTTAAAGAGAATGAGGTTTCATTTTCTGAAATTGTGAGCTATTACATCGACTTCATGTGGTATTTTGGGAACTTATTATTTCCTATTTTCTTGTTTTTAGCGGTGATTTGGTTCACCTCTAAACTGGCCAATAATACAGAAGTAATTGCCATCTTGAGCTCGGGGATTTCTTTCAATCGTTTTTTACGTCCCTATTTTATTTCAGCTACCATAATTGCCACTCTTGCTTTTTTTGCGGGGATGTTTATCGTTCCAAAGGCTAGTGAGGGCTTTAACGAATTTTCGTTTAAATATCTTAAAAAGCGAAAAAACGATCGGCAAACCACTAATTTATTTAAGCAAATCAACGAGTATGAATTTATCTATGTAAGTAGTTACAGTCCACTGAGAATGCGTGCGTTAGATTTTGCTTTAGAACATTTCGAAGGAGATTCACTCCGGTTTAAAATCATGGCTCAGTCGATTCGATGGATAGAAAAAGATTCTCATTTTCGTTTAGTAAATTATAAGAAGCGTATCATTGAAGGAGATCAAGAGATTTATGAAACATCTAATGTAAAGGATACTTTGTTTGACTTTGCCATACAAGATTTAGCGCCTCTCAACTATAAAGCAGAAACCCTTTCCATGAAAGAACTCAACGATTTTATTACAGCAGAAGAGCGCAGTGGTTCCGTTTTAATTAATCAACATTTACTGGTGAGGCACAAGCGTTATAGCATTCCTATTTCTTCGTTTATATTAACAGTAATCGCGGTTGCAGTGGCATCTTTCAAGCGTCGCGGAGGAATGGGGGTCAATCTCGCTTTTGGGATTGCTCTGGGCTTTATTTTTATCTTTTTTGACAAGATTTTCGGGGTCTTAGTCGCTAAATCTAATTTTTCTCCTGCGCTGGCAGCATGGCTACCTTTGGCCATTTTTGGTCTGCTCGCCTTAGGCTTATTGAAATATGCTAAACGATAGAAGCAAGAGTTTAGTCCATCTCCATTTTATTATTTTCTTATGGGGGTTTACCTCTATATTGGGTGAGTTAATCCACTTAGATTCTCTACCTATAGTGTGGTATAGAATGTCGATAGCTGTAGGAATGATCGCTATTTATTTTCTTCTATTTTCAAGAAAATCTTTTAAAATTCATACTGGGGTATTAAAGTATTATGCCTTAGGGGGAATATTGATTTCTGTGCATTGGGTCTTATTTTTTTCCGCGATTAAAATTTCATCCATTTCACTTACCCTATCCATCTTGTCTTCAGCTTCACTGATGACATCTATTTTAGAGCCCATCTTTTACAAGCGTTCCTTTAGAAAATATGAAATCTTCTTTGGGCTTTTTGTGATTCTGGGCTTGTATTTAATTTTTGGGGTGCAAAAAGAAAATTTATTAGGGATTATAGCTGCTTTGGCCTGCACCTTATTATCGGTCTTATTTTCTTTACTCAACGGGAAGTTAATAGAACAATATCCGGCCAATAATATTTCTTTTTATCAATTGTTGATCGGGGCGATTGTTATTAGTACGGCCATGGCTTTTACGCTAGAGACGCCAGCGATTTTATTTGATCTTTCTTGGGAAGATTGGTTGTGGATTTTTTTATTATCTTCTGTTTGTACGGCTTATGCGACCATTGCTTCGGTGGTTATTCTAAAGAATGTTACTCCCTTTACCATGATGATTTCTCTAAACTTAGAACCCGTCTATGCGATTATTTTTTCCCTCCTTATTTTTGGCGAAAAAGAATTGATGAGTACCCAGTTTTATATTGGACTATTAATCATTTTGGCCGGAGTTATTGGGAATGGAATTTATAAAAGACAAGCCCAAAAAAAATAGTTCTTCCCCCATAAAAATTTTACATTTGTTTTAACTGATTAAAACCAATGGAATATTTAGATTTTGAACATCCCATAAAAGACATCAATGAACAGCTGGATAAATGCAGGATTATTGGTAATGAAAGTGAGGTTGATGTTACCGATACTTGTGAGCAATTAGAGCAAAAGCTCATTGACACAAAGAAAGAGATTTATGGAAACTTAACCCCCTGGCAAAGAGTACAATTATCTCGTCATCCTTCGCGACCTTATACCCTAGATTACATCCATGCTTTGTGCGGGGATAGCTTTTTAGAGTTACACGGTGACCGCAATGTGCGAGATGATAAAGCCATGATTGGTGGTCTAGGTAAAATCAATGATCAATCTTTTATGTTTATTGGTACCCAAAAAGGGTACAATACTGCTACAAGAAAATACCGAAACTTTGGGATGGCTAATCCAGAGGGCTACCGCAAGGCACTGCGTTTGATGAAATCTGCAGAAAAGTTCGGACTTCCTATAGTATCTTTTGTCGATACCCCAGGAGCTTATCCAGGTTTAGAAGCAGAAGAACGCGGTCAAGGGGAAGCCATTGCCCGAAATATCTATGAAATGCTTTCAGTAAAAGTACCTGTTATAGTGGTGATTATTGGGGAAGGAGCTTCAGGAGGAGCTTTAGGAATAGGTGCAGGAGATAGGATCTTTATGTTAGAAAACACCTGGTATTCTGTGATTTCTCCAGAATCTTGTTCTTCTATTTTATGGAGAAGCTGGGAATATAAAGAACAAGCCGCAGAAGCATTAAAGCTTACTGCCACCGATATGAAAAAGTCTAATTTGATCGATAAGATTATTAAAGAACCTCTAGGCGGTGCGCATTATGATCGTGAAGCTACTTTTGATGCGGTAAAAGCAGAAATTATTAAAACCTTTAAAGTCCTTGACAAACTTTCACCGCAAGAGCTGGTCGATCAGCGTCGCGATAAGTTTGATCAAATGGGGGTCTTTAATGAGTAGCGTTTTCATGCTTATTAACATAATTACAAACTTATAAACAGCCTTTTGTTTACTCTTGTGGGATACTTCTTGTTAGTTTTCCACTCCTACTAGGAAATAAATTCTTTACATTTAACATATGGAAGATAGGAAACCAATTATTGCTCCAGTTCTGTCAAATGCAAGCATTGTAAATTTAGAGAAAGGAAAGATCCCGCCTCAGGCGGTTGATCTTGAAGAAGCCGTATTAGGTGCAATGCTCATTGATAAAAAAGGTGTTGATGAGGTGATCGATATCCTTCAAGAAGACGCATTTTATAAGGAAGCACACCAGCATATTTTTTCGGCCATTCACCACTTGTTTGAAACATCTGAGCCCATTGATTTGCTCACAGTGTCTGCTCAGTTACGCAAAATGGGTATCTTAGATAAAGTAGGAGGTGACTTTTATCTCGTTCAATTATCGAAGAAGGTTTCTACTTCTGCCCACATCGAATTTCATGCACGTATTATCTTGCAGAAGTTTATTCAGCGAAGCTTAATTAGAATCTCTAACGAGATTATCGAAAGTTCTTTTAAAGATTCTGTAGATGTCTTTGACTTACTTGACGAAGCCGAATCAAAATTATATGACGTCACCCAGGGGAATATTAAAAAATCTTCTGAAACAGCACAAAACCTTGTTATACAGGCAAAAAAGCGCATTGAAGAAATCGCAAAAAAAGAGGGTTTAAGTGGGGTGGCTACTGGTTTCGAAAAGCTAGATGCTCTAACCTCGGGTTGGCAGCCCAGCGATTTGATTATTGTAGCGGCACGTCCGGGGATGGGGAAAACCGCCTTGACTTTATCTATGGCACGCAATATGGCCGTGATGAAGCAAACTCCTGTAGCCTTCTTTTCTTTAGAGATGTCTTCGGTTCAATTGATCACGAGATTGATTTCTGCCGAAACAGGTTTGTCTTCTGAGAAATTGCGCACGGGGAAACTAGAGAATCACGAATGGGAGCAACTTAATGTTAAAGTAGGAGATTTAGAAAAAGCTCCGCTTTTTATTGACGACACCCCTTCTTTATCCATTTTTGATTTAAGAGCAAAAGCGAGGAGATTATCTTCCCAGCACGGGATAAAATTAATCATTGTAGACTATCTCCAGTTAATGACGGCAGGGTCAACGAATAAAACGGGGAACCGAGAGCAAGAAATCTCGACTATTTCCCGTAACCTTAAAGCATTAGCAAAAGAGTTAGACGTTCCCGTTATTGCCTTATCACAGCTATCACGTGCGGTAGAGACTAGGGGAGGGACAAAACGCCCTGTTCTCTCTGATTTGAGGGAATCTGGAGCGATTGAACAAGACGCCGATATTGTTTCTTTTATCTATCGTCCAGAATACTATGGGATAGACGAATGGGACGACGAAGAGCGTACTTCTTCTCTGGGACAAGCAGAATTTATTGTCGCAAAACACCGTAATGGAGGCTTAGACAATATTCGATTAAAATTTATTGGACATTTGGGGAAATTTGACAATCTAGAGAGTTTTGATTCGCCCTATGAATTTCCTTCTAAAATGAACGAAAACAATGCACCAGAATCTTTCCCTTCTGCAGATCAAGCCTTTGGATCGTCGTTTAACGAGGATGATTCAGACGTGCCTTTCTAAAAGTACACGAACAACATAGCACAAAAAAAACCAGCCATTTGGCTGGTTTTTTTTAAAGAGTACAACTAAAATATTATTTGATTTTATCGACGATGGCTTTAAAAGCATCGGGGTGATTCATCGCTAGGTCGGCAAGGACTTTACGGTTCAATTCGATATTATTGGCGTGAACACGTCCCATGAATTGGCTGTATGACATCCCGTGCATACGTGCACCGGCGTTAATACGTGTAATCCATAAGGAACGGAAGTTACGCTTTTTGGTTTTACGGTCGCGGTAAGCGTACTGCATGGCTTTATCCACTGCATTTTTCGCTACCGTCCATACGTTTTTACGGCGTCCAAAGTATCCTTTGGCGTGCTTTAAAACTTTTTTTCTTCGTGCTCTTGAAGCAACTGAGTTTAGTGATCTTGGCATAGTTTTGTGTGTTTTTGTTACAGGGCGGCATCACTACACTTTAGGAGCCCGCAACAGGGTTAATTGTTTTACTCAACCTGAACAAGGCTTATTTTAAGCGTAATTGTTCTTTGATGTTGTCGGAATCACTTTCGTGAACCAATCCTGAATGAGTCAATTTCAACTTGCGTTTCTTTGACTTCTTTGTTAAGATGTGGCTCTTAAAAGCGTGCTTCCTTTTGATTTTACCACTACCTGTAAGCTTAAAACGCTTTTTAGCAGAGGATTTAGTTTTCATTTTTGGCATTACTTCTTATTTATGTGTTGTACTCTTCTTATTTCTTTTTTGGGTTAATGAACATGGTCATTCTTTTCCCTTCCAATTTAGGGAGCTGTTCTACTTTCCCAAACTCTTCTAGATCCTGTGCTAAACGCAGCAATAAGATCTGTCCTTGTTCTTTAAACACGATTGAGCGTCCTTTAAAGAAAACAAAAGCTTTCAGCTTTGCTCCTTCTTTTAAGAATTTCTCTGCGTGTTTCTTTTTGAATTCATAATCGTGTTCATCTGTATTGGGTCCAAAGCGAATCTCTTTGATGATTACTTTAGTAGCCTTTGATTTGAGTGCTTTTTCGCGCTTTTTTTGTTCATACAAGAATTTCTTGTATTCTAGAATCTTACATACAGGCGGACTAGCGTTGGGAGAAATTTCTACCAAGTCTAATTCGAGCTCTTGCGCAAGTCTAAGGGCTTTATTTAGCGAATAAACGCCTACCTCAACATTATCTCCCACCAAACGAAGTTCTTGTGCGGTTATTTTTTCATTGATCTTGTGAGGATCCTGTTTGATGACTCGGCCTGGACGATTAGTCCTTCTTCTACGTATTGCTATGGTATTATATTTTAATTAAACATCAAATATTGCACTACTGGCGTCTACTTCTGCTTGTATCTTTTCTATAAAGGTTTCCAGCGTTAGTGATCCAGTATCGCCCTCAACACGACTTCTTACAGAAACAGTGTTTTCAGCGGCTTCTTTCTCTCCGACAATTAGCATATAAGGATATTTGTTCAGCTGTGCTTCACGAATTTTCTTCCCAATCGTCTCATTTCGGTTGTCGATGAGAGCGCGAATTTCGCTATTTTTCAGTTGATTTGAAACTTTTTCAGCGTATTTTTCATACTTCTCACTTACCGAGAGGATGATTACTTGTTCTGGCATGAGCCAAAGCGGGAAATTTCCACCGGTATGTTCGAGTAAAATCGCGATAAATCGCTCCAAACTTCCAAAAGGCGCACGGTGAATCATCACTGGTCTGTGTTCCTCATTATCACTACCTTTATAGCTTAATTCAAATCGTTCTGGCAGGTTATAATCCACTTGAATCGTCCCTAATTGCCATTTGCGTCCCAGCGCATCTTTGACCATAAAGTCTAATTTTGGACCATAAAAAGCAGCTTCCCCATATTCGATCACATAGTTCAATTCTTTTTCTTTGGCGGCATTGATGATGGCCTTTTCAGCTAAATCCCAGTTTTGGTCAGATCCAATATACTTTTCTGGCTTTTCTGGGTCGCGTAAAGATACTTGTGCCGTAAAATCTTTAAAGCCTAACGAACCAAAGACATAAAGCACTAAGTCAATTACCTTTTTGAACTCCTCATCTAATTGAGAAGGCATACAGAAAATATGTGCATCGTCTTGGGTAAACCCACGTACACGGGTTAAACCGTGGAGCTCTCCGCTTTGCTCATAACGATATACAGTACCAAATTCTGCATAGCGCTTTGGTAAATCTTTATAACTCCACTGGCGCGCATTGAAAATCTCGCAGTGATGTGGGCAGTTCATAGGTTTAAGTAAAAACTCTTCCCCTTCTGCTGGGGTTTGTATTGGTTGGAAACTGTCTGCCCCGTATTTTTCATAATGACCAGAGGTCATGTATAATTCTTTGTTCCCAATGTGGGGAGAAATCACCTGCTCATAGCCGGCTTTCTTTTGGGCTTCTTTTAAGAAATTCTCTAAACGCTCGCGCAAAGCTGCCCCTCTAGGTAACCAAAGCGGTAAACCTTGTCCAACCTTTTGCGAGAAGGTAAAGAGGTCTAATTCTTTCCCCAGCTTTCTGTGATCGCGTTTTTTTGCTTCTTCTAAGAGTGTGAGATACTCTGTTAACTCTTTTTGCTTCGGGAAAGAAATCCCATAAATACGGGTCAACTGTGGTTTAGCTTCATCACCTCGCCAGTAAGCCCCCGCAACGCTAAGTAACTTTACTGCTTTGACAAAACCAGTGTGAGGAATATGTCCTCCACGACAGAGGTCGGTAAAGTCGGCATGATCGCAAAAGCTAATGGTGCCGTCTTCTAAATTTTCTATCAATTCAACCTTAAAAGAGTTGTCTTCTTTTTTGTAAAAATCTAAAGCATCTGTCTTAGAACACATGCGCATCTTAAAGTCAAACTTTTCTCTGGCAAATGCTAAAAATTGCTTTTCGAGTACCGGTAGATCTTTTTCAGAAAAACTATCTCCGCCAAAATCTACGTCATAGTAAAAACCGTTTTCGATGGCTGGACCTATAGTGAGTTTTGCTTTTGGATAAAGGGCCAATAAACTCTGTGCTAAGATATGCGCAGAAGAGTGCCAAAAGGCTGTTTTTCCTTCGTCGTCATTCCAAGTAAAGAGGCGTAAATTCCCGTCGCAATCAATTACTGTAGAAGCTTCTACAGTTGTTTGATTGAATTGAGCAGAAAGGACATTACGGGCTAAACCTTCGCTAATATCTTTGGCGATGTCTAAGACGGTTAACGCTTGTTCATATTGACGAACGGAGCCGTCTGGGAGTGTGATTGCAATCATTTGTGGATCAATAATGCGCAAAGATAACGTGAATCAGCAAGTCAGACAACACTGGACGCCATTTATCCCTTTCTTTTTTTACCTAAAAAGGCCGAAGTGAGTTTGCCTATCCCTAAAAACCCTAGTCCAATCGAGCCAGCAGACAGTAAAAGGCCAACAATTAAGACAGGCCAATACCAGGGGTGTCCTTCGTTTTTAAAGGCTTGCATGATGACAAAAGGGCCTATAAAGGCCAAAACGATGGTATACAACACCCGTTTTAAACCTTTCTGTAGTGCGATTTTATCCATTTATCAAAGATAGGGTTTTTTAAGAACGATATGCTTCAATGGCCTCGCGCACACCGCCGGCTAAGTCCAGGAGTTCTTGGGCGCGGATGAGGGAGGCCCCGGTTTTTTCGACGATGATGTCAAGGGCGCGTTGTCGTAGTTTGGCATTGCTCAATTGCAGGTCCATCATTTTATTACCATTAATATGACCCAAGCGAATCATGCTAGCGGTTGTGATCATGTTTAAAATCATTTTTTGAGCAGTTCCAGCTTTCATACGAGAGCTGCCAGTAACAAACTCTGGTCCAACGACAACAGCGATGGGGAAATCAACAGCCTGGGTTAATGGCGCGCCTGGATTACAGCAAATACAGCCGGTGGGTATATTGTTCTTTTGGCAGGCCTTTAAAGCATGGATGACATAAGGAGTGGTGCCAGAAGCGGCAATCCCAATCACGATATCCTTTGCTGTGATCTTGTGTTGTTGTAAATCTTCCCAGCCCAGAGTAGTCGAATCTTCGGCGTTTTCTACCGCTTTGTAAATGGCGTTTTTTCCGCCGGCGATTAGACCGATGACTTTGTTAGGGTCTGTCCCAAAGGTAGGCGGACATTCTGAAGCGTCTAAAATCCCCAATCTCCCGCTTGTGCCTGCTCCCATATAGAAGAGGCGCCCACCCGCGCTTAATTGGACTTCGACTTTTTCGATTAGTGCAGTGATTTGGAGGAGGGCTTTTGCTACGGCTAAGGCAACTTTTTGGTCTTCTTTATTTATGCTACTAACCAAGTCTGCCACGCTGTAGTTTTCAAGGTTGTCGTAAAAGGAATCCTCTTCGGTGATTTTTCTAAATACCATAGTACAAAGTAAATCATTATACATGAAGTATGAGGGGTTGGGGGGGTGTATTTTAGGAGCTACTTTTATTTTGAGGGTATCTTGACAAACATTTCTAAAGCCACTTCGACAGTCACTTCTACAGACACAGTGCCCTCTTAGTGGATGGGTTGTGATTCAAATTAAGGGAATAAAAAACCCCAACGATAGGCTGGGGTTTTTTTGTCTATTTGAAAGCTCAGGACTAGCTTAATTTAGCGTCTAAGTTTTCTTTTAAAGAATTTAAGAATTTTTGGGTCGTAAGGTAATGCTCACTACTCAAGTTTTCTTTGTGGATTAACAAGGCCAAATCTTTGGTCATTTTTCCGCTTTCAACCGTATCAACACATACGTCTTCGAGGGTCTGACAGAAATTGATTAAAGCTTGGTTTTTATCTAATTTCCCACGGTGTTGTAAACCACGAGTCCACGCAAAGATCGACGCGATCGGGTTAGTAGAGGTTTCTTTTCCTTGTTGGTGTTGACGGAAGTGACGGGTCACTGTTCCGTGGGCAGCTTCTGCTTCCATGGTTTTTCCATCTGGCGTTACTAGGGTAGAAGTCATTAGTCCTAATGAACCAAATCCTTGTGCTACAGTATCTGACTGTACGTCACCGTCATAGTTTTTACAAGCCCAAACAAATCCACCGTTCCACTTCATTGCCGCAGCAACCATGTCATCGATTAAACGGTGCTCATAAGTAATGGCAGCAGCAGCAAATTTATCTTTGAATTCGTTGTCAAACACCTCTTGGAATACTTCCTTAAAACGCCCGTCATAAGCTTTCATTATGGTGTTTTTTGTAGAAAGGTACAAAGGCCAACCTTTCTTTAAAGCTTGGTTCATACAAGAACGAGCAAAACCATAAATAGAAGAGTCGATGTTGTACATACACATGGCAACACCGTTTTCTTGGAAGTTATAGACTTCCCATGTTTGAGGTGTTCCACCATCTTCTGGAGTAAATGTCATGGTTAATTTTCCTTTTCCTGTGGTTACTGTATCTGCCGCTTTGTATTGATCTCCAAAGGCGTGACGTCCAATACAGATGGGTTTTGTCCATCCCTGTACATAACGCGGTACGTTGCTCATGATGATTGGTTCGCGGAAAACAGTTCCGCCTACAATGTTACGAATGGTTCCATTAGGAGAACGCCACATATTAGAAAGCTTGAATTCTTCTACTCGCTGCTCATCTGGTGTGATGGTCGCACATTTGATTCCTACATTGAACTCTTTGATTGCGTTGGCCGCTTTTACAGTGATTTCGTCGTTCGTCGCATCACGAGAAGTAACCGAAAGGTCATAGTATTTAATATCCAAGTCTAAGTAAGGAAGAATCAATTGTTCTTTGATAAATGACCAGATAATTCTTGTCATTTCGTCCCCGTCCATCTCTACAACCGGATTTTGTACTTTAATTTTTGCCATGTTTAATTTCTAGGTTTAAAAATAGTCTATAAAAAAGGCCGCTATTGCGACCTTTAAAATAATATTAACGTTGACGCTCTTTGATGCGTGCTTTTTTACCGCGTAATTCTCTAAAGTAGTAGATGCGTGCTCTGCGTACTTTACCGCGTTTATTGACTTCGATTTTCTGCAATGCAGGAAGGTTGATCGGAAAGATACGTTCTACTCCTACCGTTCCAGACATTTTACGAATAGTGAAGGTCTTTGATAAACCTTGTCCTTTGATCTGGATCACTACCCCTTTAAAGAACTGAGTTCTTACTTTTTCACCTTCGCGAATTTCGTAATAAATGGTGATGGTGTCTCCGGCAGAGAATTCAGGGAAATCCTTCTTGTCGATGAATGAATCCTGAACAAAATTAATTAACGATTCCATGATTTTATTTTAATGGGTTCTTGCATACAACATTCACGATTATCGTCAGCGGTTAAATGCGGGAGCAAAAATACAATTAATTTTATTGTTTACAAGTTATGTTTTTGCTTTTTTTCTTCCTCAAGAAGAAGGCTTTAGCCTAATCTTTGTTATTATTTTTTATCTTTATATGACAACCATAAATCAATTTTAATGAAACAATTTTTATTGCTGTATTCGTATTTACAGCCGGAGTTCACGCTCAAGAAATCACCTCAGCTGGAAAATGGATGGGTTACAATGAAAAAAAGGTAATCCTTATCTTTTAGCCTCTGACGATTATACCGAGAAAATATCTGATTTTATTGCAGACTACAATGCTCGGGATACCTAAAAGGTCCTCGCTCATTACACCACCGGGTATGTAGAACGAAACGGGAAAAAAATTAAGGAATCCCTTGCAGATTATGAAAATGTCGATTGGGCACCCTTTGCTATGATCCCCGTTAAAATCAAAGGTTAAGATGCAACTCAAATGCTCGTATGGTCAAATGAAAGCCGCGAATGGAAAAATGGAAGTAAGCAAAAATTAGGACTGCTTGAGGTATTTTTGTTTAACTAAGAGGATAAAATTCAATGGGTTGGTCAATGGCAATAGATGAACCCCGATAATGAATTTGGTTTACCTACTGGTGGAAAATTCTTCGGAAAGAACGGAAGCGATTACAGCGGTCGTAAACTAGTTTTTTCTAACCGCGGTGAAGTTAAAGCCATCGAAGATTTTGTCGCTGCTTACAATAAAATGGATGCCGAAGCTTGTAAATTATTATTTGCAGATAGCTTTACTATGGAGCAATCTAAAGGTAAAAAAGTAAGCATGACTAAAGCCGATTTAGAAGGCTACATTGATCAAATGGAAAGTGTAACATGGAAACTGTATTCTATCGTGCCTTTGAAAATTAAAAATACCGATCCCGCATCTGGGGTTATTGTCTCCAGTCGTGAAACGCAACTAATGAAAAACGGAGAAGTTTGGGATAAAGAATTAATGGAGAATTTTTATTTTGATGTTGATGGTAAAGTAAACTATATCGTTCAATATGCTCGTGATGTATTTGAATAAGCTTATCCAATTTTAATTATATAACCCGGCCTTTGGCGGTTTTTTGCTTGTTAAAAGGAGGATAGAAATACGTCGCAGAAGCATGCCAGAGGAAATTTTTAGCATACGACTTACTTAAAATTTTAACGCCTACACTAGCAATAATTCCTGAATCAAATGGATAGACTTTAGCGGTCAACAGCTTTTTATATAGACCAATACCTACGACAATCCCATATTTATTGTCAGAGATTAAATAAAGGGATTGACTAGGGGAGTTGCCTATTAAGAAGCGCTCTTTCCTATTGAGATACATGTCAGTCTAGCTTTCACACCCCGGACTTAAATTAAGGGATAGATTGAGGTGTAAGTTGTTTCTGATTTCGTTAAAACCTGTATATCTCAAAGAAAAAGTGTTGATATTAGCATCAAAGTAACCTGCTTTTACAATACGATCACTGTGAATATTTGATCTTTCTAAGCAAATACCAAGGGGGACCAACCAACCTTTCCAGGTAGATTTTGTATTTATCAAATACTTTATTTTAAATCCATCTGCATGGATTCCAGCTATTTTTGGAAAAGCTCGAGATATTTCCAGTTGGGTAATTCTTCTTCGTTATTGCTATATCCGTAGGCAATTCCCGAAAGGCATAGTCATTTCGATAGGATTAGTTACTTCGAAGGGCTCAGTAACTGATTTTACTCTTCCAACAAATCAGGGCGAAGGCGCTGGGTGCGCTCTATGGCTTGTTCTTCTCGCCAGCGTTCTACCGCAGGGGTATTGCCAGAGGTGAGGATTTCTGGTACTGACCAACCTTTATAGTCGGCTGGGCGGGTATAGATAGGGGCAGCTAAAAGACCGTCTTGATAGCTATCGCTTAAAGCAGAAGATTCGTCTCCCAGTACGCCAGGGATTAAACGAATGATGCTATCGCAGAAAATCGCAGCGGCTAGTTCTCCGCCAGATAAGACAAAATCGCCAATGGAGATTTCCCTGGTGATAAATTGATCCCTCACCCGCTGGTCTACTCCCTTGTAGTGTCCACAGAGGATAATGATATTTTCCATCAAGGAGCATTGATTGGCTATGGCTTGGTTAAGGGTTGTGCCATCTGGGGTCATATAGATGATGTCGTCATAGTCGCGTACAGCCTTTAAGGCGCTAATGCATTTATCGATGGGTTCAATCATCATGACCATACCGGCACCGCCACCATAGGGGTAATCGTCCACCTGCTTGTATTTATTACTGCTGTAGTTACGCAAGTCGTGAAAGTAAACTTCTGCTTTGCCTCCTTCAATCGCCCGTTTTACAATCGATGCTTCAAACGGACTGGTTAAGAGTTCAGGAAAAAGGGTGATGATGTCGATACGCATAGCGATGGCTTTTTGCAAAATTGCGGAAACTTCGTCCAAAAAAAAAGCTTTCCCGGTGGAAAGCTTCTATTTTTTACATTCGCAGGCGAATCTGCTCTCCATTTGGGGTGATATAACTGATCCATTCGACAGATCGAATATCGTATTTTTTCAGATTGTCTATGTTGTAGATGCGTTCTCCGTTGATGCTAGTAATAAGGGATCCCACTTCGATTTGGTCTTGGAAATAAGGTCCGGCGGCATCGACGATTACTCCTTTATCTATCCTAAAGTTCTTTTGGTCCTCTGGGCTTAGATTTCTAAGGTTCATCCCCATAAATTGTGTGGCAGTACTTTTAGCTAAAGTGACTTTGAGTTGTTTTTCTTTTCCGTTGCGAAAGAGGACCACATTGACAACATCGTTAGGACGCTTGCTTTCGAGATAGCCGGTCAGGTCAGAGAATTGCTTGATTTGGACTTGGTCAACAGATAGGATAACATCTCCTTCTTGAATTCCGGCTTTAGCCGCTCCCATCCCTGGGATAATGCTACCCACATAAAAACCTTCGTTTACAGTTAAATTGAGTTCGTCAAAGCGCTCTTTAAATTCTGGACTAATGGCGTTTCCTTGAACGCCTAATAAGCCTTTTTGGGTACTCCCATATTCAATCAAATCTTCAAAAACCTTTCGGGCAATATTACTTGGTACAGCAAAAGAATAGCCTTCAAAGCCTCCAGAAAAAGTGGTGATGGCGGTATTGATCCCAATCAATTCTCCTTGAGTATTTACTAAGGCTCCCCCGCTATTGCCGCGATTTACCGCTGCATCGGTTTGTAAAAAAGATTGATTTTTATCATCTCTTGCGTTGAGGTCTCGCGCTTTTGCGCTAATGATTCCTGCAGTAACAGTAGAGTTGAGGTTAAAGGGATTCCCTATCGCGAGGACCCATTCCCCAATTTGGGTAGTATCTGAGTCCCCAAAATAGAGGTAAGGAAGTTTGTCCTGGCTTTTAATTTTTAAAACGGCAATATCTGTATAAGGATCTGTGCCTATGAGTTTTGCCTCATAACGCACATTATCATTGGTGGTGACTTCAATTTTTGTAGCGTCTTCAATCACGTGATTATTGGTAATGATAAAACCGTCTGGAGAAACAATTACGCCAGAACCAGTGCCTATACGTTCTCTGTTTTCTCCCTTGCCATAAAAGTATTCTAAGGGAGAAAAACGCTCGTTTGAAAGAGTGGTATTTTTGACATGTACCACGGCATTAATACTTTTGTTGGCCGCCTCGACAAAATTACTAGGGGCCTCGCTCAATCCATTTAAATTATAGGCATAAGTGGTGGGTAAGACCGGGGTAGTCACTTCTGTTATTACTTCCTTTGGAGAAGTTTTAATAAATAAAAAAAGAAAGAGACTCAATGAGGTGCTGATCAAAACAGCAGCCGTTAATTGTAAGATCGTTTTCATAAATTAATAATTTTATTCAAAATTAAACAATGTGTCTTGTTATTGTAATAGCTTTTAACGACTTTTTAACAGCTAAAAAAACCTTAAAAAAAATGTACCTTTATTGCATGAATTTTCGCTTTCACAAATACCAAGGTACAGGAAATGACTTCATCATGATCGACGATCGTTCGAACCATTTTCCGCAAGACGACATCGATTATATTGCGCATTGTTGTAATCGCCGTTTTGGGATAGGAGCAGATGGTTTGATTTTAATTCAAAACCACCCCACTGCAGATTTTAAAATGGTTTATTTTAATGCAGATGGTTGTGAGAGCACCCTTTGTGGAAACGGGGCGCGCTGTACTGTCGCTTTTGCGGAATCTCTGGGTATTATTGAAAAGAAAACTACTTTTATGGCCATTGATGGGCTACATACTGCCACCATAGAAATAGATCAAACCGTGGCTTTACGCATGCAAGATGTGAGTGATTTTCGCTGTGAAAAAGATCATACTTTTTTAGATACGGGTTCTCCGCATCACGTAACCATGGTCAAAGATTTGCCCCAGTTTTCGGTAGTGGAAAAAGGAAGAGAAATTCGCCGTGGCGCACCTTATTTTGAAGAAGGGAGTAATGTGAATTTTGTCGAAAAAGTGAATGACAATACTTTTGCTATTCGCACCTATGAACGCGGGGTAGAAGACGAAACCCTCTCTTGTGGTACAGGGGCAACTGCTGTAGCGCTAGCCATGCATAAAACAGGTGTTACTATCGCGCAAAGCCTCAATGTTCTTGTAGAAGGCGGACAGTTAACCGTGTCTTTTCATGCAGGCGATAATGCTTATACCAACATTGATTTACAAGGTCCAGCCACCTTTGTTTTTGAAGGAGAAATTGCATGAACTATTCAGAAATACATCTACGCGCACTAGAACCCAGTGATCTGGATTTTCTCTTTGCGCTTGAGAACGATCAACGCTTGTGGAGTATTTCAAATACACTGGTCCCATTTTCAAAATTTACCCTGAAGCAATATATAACAAACGCTAAAGAAGATATTTTTACTGCTAAGCAGCAACGCTTTGTCATTAGTAATTCCAATCACCAACCTTTAGGCTTAATTGATTTATACGATTTTGATCCCCTCCACCACAGGGCAGGAGTAGGCCTAGTGATAGACGAAAGTCATCGCGGCAAAGGCCTAGGCAATAAGGCGTTGGTTTTAATCGAAGCGTTGGCTTTTGAACGTTTACAACTACATCAATTATATGCAGGTGTGGGAGAAGATAATACGGCAAGTCTCAACCTGTTTAAGGAATCAGGCTACAGAGAATGTGGACTAAAAGAGGATTGGAATTACCACAATAACAGCTATCATAACGAGGTGGTTTTTCAAAAAATTGTTCATGTATAAAAGAAAAATTGGTTTATTTATTGTTTTGTTGATTGCTGCCTTTGGCTTGTATTTTACCTATACTTTTTATCGGGTTTTCTTTTTACCTAATACGGCTTTTAACAACGAAACTTCCTATATTTTTATTCCTACCGGAAGTGATATAGATGCCTTGTTGATAGAATTATACCCCTTGCTTAAATCTACAGATGACTTTCACCTTGCAGCAGAAAAGAAAGGCTATACTAGTCGTATTCGGGCTGGGAAATATACCCTAGACAAGGGAATGAGTAATAATGATATCATTAACCGCTTACGCGGAAAATCTCTTCCGGTAAGGGTGACTTTTAATAATCAAGAGCGACTAGAAGATTTAGCGGGACGTCTTGCACAGCAGTTAGAGGCCGACAGTTTGGCTTTTCTTACCCAAATGCGTGATGAAGACTTTTTAACCCAAAATGGTTTTGATCAAGCCACTGCCTTAGCCATGTATATCCCTGATACTTATGAGTTCTTTTGGAATACTTCGCCCCGATATTTTCAAAAACGCATGTTAAAGCAGTATGAGTATTTTTGGACGGCAAAGCGAAATAATGCTTTACAAAAGCATGGGCTTACTCCTATTGAAGCCATCACCCTAGCGGCGATTGTACAAAAAGAATCCCTTAAAAATGACGAACGCCCATTAATAGCACAAGTTTATCTCAATCGTTTAAAAAAGAAGATGCATTTACAAGCAGATCCCACCGTGGTCTATGCTTTAAAAAAAGAACAAGATGATTTTTCATTGGTCATTCGCAGGGTGTTGAAAAAAGATTTAAAAATTAAATCGCACTATAATACTTATCGCACTAGAGGACTCCCGCCGGGACCTATTGCGATGCCAGATATTTCTGCTATTGATGCGGTTTTGTTTCCAGCACCCCATAAGTACCTATATTTTGTCGCTGACCCTAACAAGCCTGGTTACCACAACTTTTCAACCAGTTTAAGAGAACACAACCTAAAAGCGCGGAGGTACTACCGCTGGTTAGATCAGCAAAAATTATATCGCTAATTCTTTGTGAAATAAGAAGATAGCTGGTCTTTTTTGGAGGCTTACTTCTATTTTTTCCCATTCTTTGGAGGGGGCTGTTTTGATCCATTCTGATGGCAGGGTTAGATCACAGGCCACACTCAAAAGGGTGTCGGGAGAAAGGTTTTTGATCAAGTCGGCTAAAAACTGTTCGTTGCGATAAGGTGTTTCGATAAAGAGTTGGGTTTGATCGTATTCCCCTGACCGTTTTTCCAATGCTTTAATTCTACGCAAGCGTTCTTGCTTATCAATTGGTAAATAGCCATTAAAGGCAAAAGATTGTCCGTTCATTCCAGAGGACATCAAGGCCAAGAGTAGGGAAGAAGGCCCCACCAAAGGTCTAACATTGAAGCCTTTGCTATGGGCGCGTTTCACCATTACAGCTCCTGGGTCTGCCACACCAGGGCATCCAGCGTCGGAGAGTAATCCCATGGATTGTCCTGCAGCAAGTGGATCGAGGTAATGTTGCAATTCCATGGGGTCTGTAAATTTATTGAGGGGATACAATACCAATTGATCCTGTTTCTTTTGGGGAGCGATACGCTTGATAAAACGTCTGGCTTCTTTTTCATTTTCGACAATAAAATGTGTCAAGGGCTCAATAACTTTACGAACCGTCAAGGGCAATACCTCCATGGGGGCATTATCTCCTAGTGTACAGGGGATGAGATAAAGGCTGGGGCTCCGGGGAGTAAGCGTTAATTCTTCCATTGTTCGAGAATTTGTTTACAGGCCTTTTGGATTTTATTAAAGACAACAGCAAAACCTTCTTTTCCACCATAATACGGGTCATCTACTTCTTCATCGCCTAACAGCAAATGCACTTTGGCGCGGTCTTGGTCGTTACGGGCTAAACGCAACACATTTTGCAGATTACTGTAATCCATGACATAAATGTAATCGAACTGGTCAAAATCTTCGACCACAAATTGACGGGCTTTATGTTGCCTTATATCGATACCATGTTGAGCGGCAATTTTTCTACTGCGAGGATCTGGAGCGGCACCCGTATGATAGTTCGCCGTACCAGCAGAATCAACATTGATATTTTGATCTGCGACTAAATCTTGAAAAATACCATAGGCAAGCGGAGAACGACAGATGTTTCCCAAACAAACCATCAAGACGTTACCTGGAACCATAAAGAAGTTACAAGGTTAGTTTCTTATTAAGATCTTCGACGTATTTACGGAATTGTTTATCGGTAAAAGAGAGATTATCAACGGTTTTACAGGCGTGTAAAACGGTGGCGTGATCACGTTTTCCAATCTGTGTCCCAATACTGGCTAAAGAGGCTTTAGTGAATTTCTTCGCAAAATACATAGCTAATTGACGGGCTTGTACAATGTGACGCTTTCTGGTTTTGGATTGCAGGGTCTCCACATCCATCTGGAAATATTCTGAGACAACTTTTTGAATGTAATCTATGCTAACTTCGCGCTTGCTACTTTTGACAAATTTATCGACAATTTCACTAGCTAGATCAAGAGTGATATCCATTTTGTTAAAGGATGATTGTGCGATTAAAGAGATAATGGCACCTTCTAATTCTCTAATATTACTCTTTATGTTTTTAGCAACATACTCAATAATTTCATCTTCGATCACCACTCCATCGCGGTAGAGTTTGTTTTTTAAGATGGAAACACGTGTTTCATAATTGGGTTGTTGTAATTCTGCAGAAAGTCCCCACTTAAAACGCGAGAGCAATCTTTGTTCAATGTCTTGCATGTCGACCGGAGCTTTATCTGAAGTCAAAATGACTTGCTTTCCGTTTTGATGCAAGTGGTTAAAGATGTGGAAAAAGACATCTTGTGTTCCCGATTTACCCGAAAAGAATTGCACGTCGTCAATAATCAAGACATCAATAATTTGATAGAAATGAATAAAGTCATTACGCGTGTTCTTCTTGACAGATTCAATATACTGCTGGGTAAATTTCTCCGCAGAGATATACAATACCGTTTTGTCTGGGAATTTATCTTTGATTTGTACCCCAATGGCATGTGCCAAGTGGGTTTTTCCTAAACCTACATTTCCAAAAATTAACAGAGGATTAAAAGAGGTTCCCCCTGGTTTGTTTGCTACAGCGATCCCTGCAGAGCGGGCCAAACGGTTAGAATCTCCTTCTAAGAAATTTTTAAAATTATAGCTGGGATTTAGTTGTGACTCGATTTGCAAGTTGCGAATCCCTGGAATGACAAATGGATTTTTGAGTTGGGTATTCAGGCTGTTGAGGGGTGCATCCACTTGTTGTGCTTGCAAGGCAGCTTGTTGACTACTGGGGATACTTTCTGTAAAGGGTTGTTTATTCCCATAAGTGTTTTCCATTTTAATGACATACACTAAACGAGCAGATTCTCCCAGTTCCTTGGTCAAAGCAATTTTAAGCAGTTTAACATAATGTTCTTCTAACCATTCATAGAAAAACTTACTGGGTACTTGAATACTCAGGGCGTTTTCTGTTAATTTAAGAGGTACTATAGGCTCAAACCAAGTCTTGTAGGCTTGTGGTTGAATATTATCTTTAATAAAAGAGAGACAATTATTCCAAGAAGTTTGGGCACTATTTTGCATTAATTTTGTTAAATGGCTGATTTAAAGCCGTTTTTGTTTATGGTTTTTAGACATAACAAATATTGGTTAAAAAAAGTGAAAAAAAAACACCATTTGCTATTGATTTTAATCTTTTTTTATTGCAAATTATGGGAGGTCATTTTGTTTAACAAATTTTAAAAAAAGTTGAAAATTCACTTTTCTTCCTCCCCAATTATTGTTCGCTATGGTGAAACAGATCAAATGGGAGTTGTTCATCACAGTAATTATTTGCGTTATTTTGAAGTTGCCCGGATAGAATGGCTCACTCAATTAGGGGTTTCTTATCAATCGATGGAAGAAGCTGGGGTAATGATGCCAGTGATTGATGTACAGATTAGCTATAAAACTCCTGCAAGATTTGAAGATAATCTAACGATTAACATTCATTTAAAAGAAGTCCCTCTGGTAAAAATGACATTTTTATATGAGGTGGTGAATCAAAAGGGAGAATTGGTCTGTATTGCTAACACTTCACTTGCCTTTATGAATGCGAGTAATCGTAGACCACGTCGCTGTCCAGAAAATTTTAAAGTGGTTTTTGCTGCGGTAATAGCATAGTTAAGCCTTTTGATATAGGGTTTGCTTTTAGATGTTCGATCTGGGGAGCAAGAACTCCTTCTTTCAAAACAACCGTGGTGCAAAAGATTCTCGCTTCATCCCATAAGTCAAGATCAATAAAATGCTGCAAGGTGTTTCTTCCTCCTTCTACAAACACAGATTGATACCCTCTATGATACAAATAATCGATTGCGCCCTTTAAAAATGCTTGTGGCGAAGTATTTTTTTGTAATCCTAATTTAGTAAAAGTAAGTTGATGCGAAGGAGCAGTTGCATCAAAAACCTTCAAAGATTTAGGTAGGCGTTTTTTAGGATCTATAATAATTCTTGCCGGGTGGTTGCCTTCTACCCAGCGCGCTGTGAGTTGTGGGTTGTCTTGCACAGCGGTTTCTGCTCCAATAAGTATGGACTCCTCCTCTGATCGCCATTGATGAACAAGAATTTGATCTTCTTTACTGCTCAAAAAGACAGGGGATTTTTTGTTTCTTGTTTCGGCTAGCGGAGCAATAAAGCCATCTTGACTTTGTGCCCATTTTAAAATAAGGTAAGGCCTTTTCTTTTGATGAAAAGTAAAAAAACGTTTGTTCAGGGCTTTAGCCTTTCCTTCTAAAACAGCCGTAGTCACTTCAATCCCTGCTTTTTCGAGGGTCTTTATACCGCTTCCATTGACTTGTTCAAAAGGGTCAATACAGCCAATTATCACGCGAGGAATTTGATGTTCGACAATAAGTTGAGCACAAGGAGGGGTTTTACCATAGTGATTACAAGGCTCTAAATTGACATAGAGGGTCGCTTTTTTGAGTAAGGATTTGTCTTGAACACTGGCGATGGCATGCACTTCTGCATGGGGGGTGCCTGCTTTTTGATGCCAGCCTTCTCCAATGATCTTATCTTGATAAACAATCACACTGCCTACCAATGGATTAGGATAAGTTTTCCCTAAACCTTTTTTAGCAAGGTCTAAGCAGCGCTGCATAAAGTATTCGTCTTGGGTGTATTCCTTTTTCAAAAGCTTAAAGAATGTGTTATTTTAGCCTAAAATTTACATCAAAGGTAAGAAGATATGGTCACTATTAGGGAAGTTAGAGAAGAAGATAATGCTGCGCTATCAAAAGCGATACGCCAGGTCTTGATCGATATTGGCGTACCAAAAGTGGGAACTGCTTATGCAGATCCCGAAATAGATTTTATGTATCAAGCTTATCAAACTGCCCGCTCTGCTTATTTTGTTATTGAAGAAGATAGCGTTGTGTTAGGAGGAGCAGGTATTGCCCCTTTGGCAGGAGAAGATCCCAAAATCTGCGAATTGCAAAAAATGTATTTCCTCGCTAAGGGAAGAGGAAGAGGGCTAGGCCAGCAAATGATTTATCACTGTTTAGCTTATGCCAAGGATCAAAACTTTCAATTATGTTATTTAGAAACCCTTCCTTATATGAAAGCAGCGCAAAAGCTCTATCTAAAAACAGGATTTAATTATATCGATGGCCCTATGGGAAGTACCGGTCATACCTCTTGTAATGTGTGGTTGACAAAAGCATTATAATGACATTAATCGAGGAGAGGAATAATTTTAGAGCGGTACTTGGTCGTTGGTATGAGCAAGTAGAAATTGATGATATTTTTAAGCGTTGTATGGAGCATTACTTTAGCTGGTCGTCCATCAAAATTGGCCTTGAACCGCAGTATATATTATCAAAAGAAGAAGCAACACAACTGAGTCAAGCGCTACATTTATTGTCTCGTGGAACTCCGTTACAATATGTCTTAGGGACAACTGCTTTTATGGGCTTAGACTTAAAAGTAAGTCCGGCTGTTTTGATTCCTCGCCCAGAAACAGAAGAACTCGTTGAGTGGATATTGTCTAATCATCCAAACACTGCCCTCCGGGTATGGGATCTTTGTAGTGGTTCAGGCTGTATTGCTTTGGGTCTTAAGGCCCAAAGAGAGCAATGGGACATCAAGGGTTTTGAGCTAAGTGAAGCGGCGATTGAAATGGCCCGTACGAATGCAGCAAATCACTATCTATCGGTAAGCTTTGTTCAACAAGATGTTTTACAATGGCAAGATTCATCAGAGCAAGTAGAGCTTATGGTGTCTAACCCTCCTTATGTATTGCTCTCAGAAAAAAAGCTAATGCATACCAATGTGCTGAAATATGAACCAGCGATGGCCTTGTTTGTTTCAGAAGAAGATCCACTTTTATTTTATCACGAAATCCTTTTGATGGCCACAAAACAATTACATCCTCGAGGGAAATTATATTTTGAAATAAACCCCCTGCTGCTTCAAGAGATGATTGATCTAGGAAAAAAGCATGGCTTTGCTTTTGCCAAAGTGAAAAAAGATATCTTTGGGAAAGAGCGTTTTATACAATTTAGTAAATATGACGATTGAAGAAAGAATAGAACAACTGCGCAATCAATTGCATCAATATAATCATGCCTATTACAATGAAGACAGAAGTGAGGTAAGTGATTTTGAATTTGACCAATTATTAAAAGAATTACATTCACTAGAGAAAGCCCACCCAGAATATCAAGACCCTAGCTCTCCCACCCAAAGGGTAGGAGGGAGTGTGACTAAAAACTTCCCAACGCTGGTACATGCCGAACGCATGTACTCTTTAGATAATACCTATTCCCCGGAAGAACTGGAAAATTGGATCAAACGAATTGAAAAAATTTATGGTGCTTCTATTCAAGATTTCACCTGTGAGTTGAAATTTGATGGGGCCTCGATTAATATGACTTATGTCAAAGGTAGATTGCAAAAGGCTGTTACCAGAGGAGACGGAAGCCAGGGCGACGAAGTTACGGCGAATGTCAAAACCATTAAAAATGTTCCCCTAAAGTTACAGGGTGACTACCCGCCTCAATTTGATATAAGAGGTGAAATCATTTTACCCTTGGAGGGGTTTAAACAATTAAATGAAAAACGTCTAGTAGCTGGAGAAGAGGTCTATCGCAATCCGCGCAATACCGCTTCGGGTTCTTTAAAATTACAAGACAGCTCAGAAACAGCACAGCGTCCTTTACAATGTTTTTTCTATGCTTTAGCAGGCGATTTACCTTATGCTACTCATTGGGAGTCTCTAACAAAAGCACGTAGTTGGGGTTTTACCATTCCAGAGAGTATGCAGCAAGTATCATCTTTCGAGCAAATACTTGCTTATATTAAACACTGGGGAGAACAAAGAGAAGCACTTCCATTTGAGATCGATGGTATTGTGATTAAAGTTAATGATATAAATATTCAGTCTCAGCTAGGCTTTACTGCTAAATCCCCACGATGGGCGATTTCCTATAAATTTAAAGCAGAGCAGGTAAGTACCCGCTTAAATGCTGTGAGCTATCAAGTGGGGCGAACTGGAGCAATAACCCCTGTCGCAAATCTTGAACCCGTGCTATTGTCTGGGACCATTGTCAAAAGAGCTTCTCTGCACAATGCCGATCAAATTGAAAAATTAAATTTACGCATTGGGGATCATGTTTATGTTGAAAAGGGAGGAGAAATTATTCCTAAAATCATGGGCTTTGATCCAGAACATAGAGGGAAATTAGGAGCGTCTATTAACTATATTACGCATTGTCCAGATTGTGCAGCACCCTTAGAACGAATAACTGGAGAGGCACAGCATTATTGTGTTAATGACACCCAATGCCCCCCACAGTTAATTGGAAAAATACAGCATTTTGTTAGTCGAAAGGCTATGGATATTGACGGGATAGGAGGAGAAACCATTACCTTGCTTTTTCAACAGGGATTAATTCAAAATATAGCAGATTTATACCGCCTTGAAAAAAAACAACTATTACCCCTTGAACGAATGGCAGAAAAATCTGTGGATAATTTACTGGCTGGGGTCGAAGCTTCAAAAAAGCAGCCCTATGCAAAAGTTTTATTTGGCCTTGGGATTCGTCATGTGGGAGAAACTGTAGCTAAACGGTTAGCACAACATTTTGGCTCGATGATGGCTTTATCTCAAGCGACCCAAGAAGAACTTCTTGCGGTAGAAGATATCGGGGAAAAGATTGTTGCAAGTCTACATGCTTACTTTTCCAGTTCAGCACATCAAAAGATAATTCAAGATTTGACCAACTTTGGTTTGTCTATGGAAGCTCAGTTAAAAGCGCAAGCCTCTAATAAATTAACAGCTAAAACCATTGTAGTTTCTGGTGTTTTTGAAAAGTTATCCCGCAACGAGCTCAAAAAAACTATAGAAGACAACGGCGGAAAAGTGGGGAGTTCTATTTCTTCAAAAACTACTTTTGTCGTCGCTGGTGCTTCTATGGGCCCTGCAAAGAAAGAGAAAGCCGATCGTCTAAATATTCCTTTGATTAGTGAGGATGATTTTTTCAAAATGTTATAAAACAAACATTTTGAAAGTTTATGAAACAAATGGCACTTCATTGTAAGATAAACCGGCAGTTCACTACATTTGCAAAAATGAATATAATTGTTTAGGAAGTTCTGGCATCGACGGGCAGCAAAGAAAAGTTTGCTTAATTCTCTAGAAGACAAGCAACTAAGACTTTCTTTTAAGATAAAGCATGTACGTGTTTTACTCGACAGTTCTCTTGAGATTGAACAGCAGTTTTTTATTGAATTAGCAAAAGCTTTTGGCATCCCTCCGGTAAACATTTCAGTTTTTGCCTTTAGGGTGTCCAAAGAAATTGATAAACGGTACGAACATTTTTTTGATGTAAAAGAGGTGACTTATTTTGGAAAATTTGAAGGAGATTTAGCCTTGATGTGCGAAAAAGAGGTCGATCTTCAAATCAATTATTTCAATCGAGAAGATCTTTATATGGAGTGGGTGAGTACCCATGCCAGGAAGAAACTCAGCGTTGGCTTCTCAAATGTTGACCAGCGTTTAAATGATATTATTTTTGACTTTTCTCCCACAGATAAAGTCGCGTTTAAAGAAGAATTAGTTAAATATTTGACGATTTTAAAAAAGCTATAACATGAAAGATTTTAGAGGAACAGGAGTAGCGATGATTACGCCTTTTAATACTGCAGGAGAGGTAGATTATGATGCTTTAAGCTCACTTGTTGAAATGTACATTCAGTCGGGGATAGATTTTCTTGTGGTTTTAGGAACAACTGCAGAAACCGTTACGCTTAGTCAAGAAGAACAAATCAAAGTTGCCCGTAAAGTAGCCAAATTTAATGCAGGTAGGCTACCCTTAATGTTAGGTAAAGGCGGTAACAATACCTGTGCATTGATCAATGACCTCAATGCTACAGATTTTTCAGGCTACAGCGCCATTCTTTCTGTATGCCCCTATTATAACCGACCTAATCAGGAAGGGATTTATCAGCACTTTTCTGCGATAGCAGAAGCTTCTCCCTTGCCTCTGATGTTGTACAATGTACCCGCGCGAACCGGCGCTAGTATTGAGAACGACACGGTGATTCGCCTTGCCCAAGCCCATGCTAATATTTTTGGGATTAAAGACGCGACGGGAGATGTCAATACTGGTTATGCTTTAATCGAGGCACTCCCTAATGATTTTCTAGTGAGCTCTGGTGAGGATTTAACCGCTTTAGACCTAGTGTCAAAAGGTGGAGCAGGAGCTATCTCAGTCATCGCAGGAGCATTCCCAAAAGAGTTCTCGCAAATGATTGGATTAGCCCGCCAGGAAGATTTCTCTACCGCTAAACAAATAGAAAAGGATCTTTTGCCTTTTATCGATCTTATTTTTAGAGAAGGAAATCCAACTGGTTTAAAAGCTTTACTAGCCTTACATGGAAAATCTGAGAACTATTTAAGATTACCGCTTGTTCCAGCTTCCCAGACACTTCAAGAGCAAATAAAAGCCCAATTAGAGACTTTGAGAACGAAATGTTAAATGTGTTTTGAAACGATTGAAAACACTCCATTTACTTTAATTTCATATTCCTATTATTTTGACTAAATTTGCTGCATGTTTAAAATCACCCGATTTATTCTTCTTGCCTTTGTTTTAATAAGTGTTGCAACCTCTTGTAACGCTTATCAAAAAATGCTTAATAACCCCGATGTTGCAGCAAAATATAAAGCAGCAGAAGCTTATTACAATACGGGCGAATACAGAAGAGCGAATCGATTATACGAACAGATCCTGCCTTCTTATCGTGGGAAGCCCCAAGCACAAAGGGTGATTTTCTTTTTTGCCAATTCCTATTTACAAACCAAAGATTACTACCTCGCTGCGTACCAATTTGAAAGTTTTGTCAAGTCCTTCCCTAAAAGTGATAAATTACAAGAAGCTTCTTTTTTAGCCGCTAAGTGTTATTATATGCTTTCTCCACGCTACAGTTTAGACCAGACCAATACCAACGATGCACTAGATAAATTGCAGATATTTATTGATAATTATCCCAATTCTGAATTTTTAGCAGAGGCCAATACCTATGTTCAAGAGTTACAGACTAAACTAGAAAAGAAAGACTTTGAGATTTCAAAACAATACCACACTATTCGCGATTACAAAGCTGCCATCAATGCCTTTGACAATTTTATTGCGTCTTATCCAGGAACACCTTTTCGTGAAGACGCCCTTTATTACAAGTTTCTTTCTCGTTATGAAATCGCTACAAACAGTGTTTACTATAAGAAATTGGATCGTCTTAAAGACCTTCAAGGAACATATGATATAATTACGCGTTACTACCCAGAAACTTTGTTTTTAGAAGATTTAGATAAGAAAATGGAGCGCGCAGCAAAAGAAATTTCGCTTTTAGAAAATAACACAACAGCAACAGCAAAATAATCAATATGACTAAGTACAGAGAATCTAAAGCACCTACTTCTACTTCAACCTATGATAGAAATCAGTTAGAAGGTTCAACACAGAACATCTATGAGGCTATTTCAATTATCTCCAAGCGTTCTAACCAGATCAATTTGGATATCAAAAAAGAATTGCACGAAAAATTAGATGAGTTTGCGACGCACAACGATAGCCTTGAGGAGATTTTTGAAAACAAAGAGCAAATTGAAGTATCTAAGTTTTACGAAAGCCTACCAAAACCTCACGCACTAGCGGTGGAAGAGTGGTTAAATGACCGCGTATATCATCGTAATACAGAGGAGTAAACACCATGTCTATCCTCAGTGGAAAGAGAGTTCTTTTAGGGGTTACAGGAGGCATTGCTGCCTACAAAACCCCTTTGATTGTAAGATTATTAATCAAAGAAGGGGCGCAGGTGAAGGTAGTGATGACACCATCTGCTACTGATTTTGTTACTCCGCTCACCCTTTCTACACTTTCCCAAAATCGCGTGTTATCTTCTTTTACTGAAGAAGTAGTTGGAGACCACGCCCATTGGAACAATCATGTCGAATTAGCCCTATGGGCAGATTTCATGTTGATTGCTCCTGCGACTTCTAATACCCTTTCCTCTATGGCCCACTCCCGTTGCAATAATTTGCTTTTGGCTTGTTACTTTTCTGCTCAATGTCCCGTTTTTATTGCGCCAGCCATGGATTTAGATATGTATGCTCATCCTGCTAATCAAAAGAATTTGAAAAAGCTAGAAGGCTTTGGTCATATTATTTTTCCTGCACAGGAAGGCTTTTTGGTCAGTGGATTAGAAGGGAAAGGACGCATGATGGAACCAGAAGATATTATCGCCACCCTAACTAGCCAACTCGAAAAAGACGCTCCCCTTTATGGGAAAAGCGTTTTAATTACAGCCGGACCCACTTACGAGGCTATCGATCCTGTTCGCTTTATAGGGAATCATTCTTCGGGTAAAATGGGTTTTGCCTTAGCAGAAGAAGCAGCCAGGCAAGGGGCTAAGGTTATTTTAATTAGTGGCCCCACAGCCTTAAGTCCTAACAACAATCAGATTGAATTGATCCGTGTTGTATCGGCACAACAAATGCATACCGCAGTTTTTCAACATTATCACAAGGTCGATATCGCTATCGCTGCCGCTGCTGTCGCAGACTTCACTCCAGCAGAGCCTGCCCAACAAAAAATCAAGAAAACAACTGGTCCTCCGGAAATTAATTTGATCCCAACTATGGACATTTTAGCCGATATGGGACAACAAAAAAAGCAACAATTTCTTCTAGGATTTGCTTTAGAAACAGAAAATGAATTAGACAATGCAATGGCAAAATGTACCAAGAAAAACGCCGACGCCATTGTATTAAACTCCCTCAAGGATGCTGACGCTGGTTTTGGTGGAGACCAAAATAAAATTACCTTTATTCAAAAGAACGGTACTACCACTACTTTTGAATTAAAACCAAAAACAGAAGTAGCGATAGATATTTTTGACCAAATCACTACTTCCTTATGAAAAAAATCCTTTTCTTTTTACTATTGATTACAACACCTTTGACCGCACAAGTTATTGATTGCCGTTTTGTAGTCAATGCTGACCTTGTCAATCAAACCAATCAGCAAGTCTTTGAAACCCTAGAGCAAGCCCTCAACGAGTTCATTAATACTAAAGCCTGGACAGATGAAACAGTTGATAATAAAGAAAAGGTTCGCTGTAGTATGGTTCTCAACTTAACGGGCTTTAATGGTTTGCGTTTTGAAGGAACCCTTCAAGTTCAAATTGAACGCCCAGTTTATCAAACGAATTATAACTCACCTCTTTTTAATTTTTTTGACAAAGATATTGTCTTTTCTTATCAAGAATATCAGCCGTTGTTTTATAACCCAGCGAGTTATGAGTCCAACTTGATTTCTTTAATCAGTTTTTACGTTTTTGTCTCCCTGGGAATTGAAGCAGATTCTTTTGCCTTGAGAGGTGGTACGCCTTATTTCAAACAAGCACAGCAGATTGTTACTTTGGCGCAGCAAAACGGAATTACTGGCTGGAATCAACGCGATGGAAACAGAAACCGTTTTTGGTTAATCGACACCATGCTCTCTAACACCTTTCGTGAATACAGAACGGTCCAATATCACTATCATCGCGATGGCATGGATAAAATGAGTGAAAACCCCAAAGCAGCAAAAGAAGCCATTCTGCAGTCCTTAGGGCGTTTTAACGCCCTGTATAGCAGAAGACCAAATGCTCTGTTGATTCAAACTTTTTTCGATGCAAAAGCAAACGAAATTGTTGATTTGTTTTCAGATGGTCCAAAAGTAGAATTCGGCTCGACCCTTACTACTTTAAACAAAGTAGCTCCCTTTTTTGGACCAAAGTGGAAAAGGATTAAATACTGATTGTTTTCTTTGCCTTTGCGCCACCGTCCTAGTATATTTGAGTCAAAATATTTAAGTCTTTTTTGTGTTAACCGAACTAACCATTGCTAACTTTGCTTTAATCGATCACTTAGAGGTGAATTTCTCTACGGGAATGACAAGCATTACAGGAGAAACGGGTGCAGGAAAGTCGATTCTTTTAGGGGGACTCGCCCTTGTCTTAGGGAAAAGAGCCGATTTATCCACTTTAAAGGATAAATCGAAAAAATGCTACGTCGATGCTACTTTTTCGATTGCAGCCTATGATTTAAAGCCATTTTTTGGCTCGGTAGATCTAGATTATGAACCTATCACGAATATTAGACGTGAAATCGTCCCTTCTGGTAAATCGAGGGCTTTTATCAATGACACTCCAGTTACCCTAGACATTTTACAACAATTAGGAGAGCAATTGATTGATGTACATTCTCAGTATCAAACCCTTTCTTTAACACAAGAATCCTATCAATTAGAGGTGCTAGACGCTTTAGCAGAAAATGGGACATTACTTCAAACCTACCAGCGAGAAAGAGATAAACACATTGCTTTAAGCAAAAAAATAACAACCCTTCAAGCACAAAAATCTTCCCTAGAAGAAGAACGGGATTACAATCGTTTCTTACTGGAAGAATTACAAAAAGCTCCTTTAGAAAAAGGTATTTTAGAGCAGCTAGAAGAAGAGATTCAACAGTTAAGTCATGTTGAAGAGATTGAAATGCAGCTCTCTAAATCAGTTCAAATTATTGATGAAGAGCAACTAGGCATTCAAGTACAATTGACAGAAGTGCGCAACGCTTTGCAAAAAGTTGCCACAGTGAGTGATCGTTATCAATCTCTCGCAACACGTTTAGAAAGCTTATTGATTGAACTCAACGACCTTTCTGCAGAACTCAATCAATCTTTAGAACAACTCGAAGCAAACCCGATGCGCTTAGAAGAAATCAACGGACAGTATCAACTGTTAAATGATTTGATGAAAAAGCACCACGTTCAAACCATAGAAGAGATGATTGAGAAAAGAGTCGTTTTAGAAGAAAAAGATATTCAAACAGCCAGCCTTGACGATACAGTCGCTAATCTCTTTGCCCAACAAAACACCAGTGAAGTACAATTGAGAAAATTAACTTCACAATTAAGTGAGAACAGGGCGCTAGTTATTCCAAGTTTTATAGATCAAATGACACGAATTCTCGCACTATTGGGGATTCCAAATGCACGATTTAAGTTGTCTTTACACCCAGTAGAGAATTATCTCTCACATGGAAAAGAACAACTAGAATTGGCTTTCTCTGCGAATAAAGGAAGTGATTTTGGAAGTTTGAAAAAGGTAGCTTCTGGCGGAGAATTGTCGCGAATCATGTTAGCCGTTAAGGCTATTCTATCCCAATACAAGACCCTCCCCTCGATTATTTTTGACGAAATAGATACAGGTGTTTCTGGTGAAGTCGCTCACAAAATCGCCGAAATTATGCATCATATGGGTCAGTATATGCAAGTGATTACCATAACACATCTACCTCAAGTCGCCGCAAAAGGAGCCCATCACTTTAAGGTTTTTAAAGAAACTAAAGACGGCAGCACCTTTACCCAGCTTAAAAAATTAGCCTCGCAAGATCGCATTTCAGAAGTGGCACAAATGTTATCTGGAGAAGCACTCACAGAGGCTGCCCTTCAACACGCCAAAGAGTTGTTGAATTAACGTATATTTACACTCGAAATTTAAACCAATATTGATATGTCCCACAACTTATTAAAAGGAAAAAAAGGAATTATTTTCGGCGCATTAGACAGCCAGTCAATCGCATGGAAAACAGCAGAAAGTGTTCACGCTCAAGGAGGTGGAATTGTTTTGACCAATGCTCCTGTTGCCTTACGCATGGGTACCATTGATGAATTAGGTGAAAAAGTCAACGCTCCTGTAATTCCAGCAGATGCAACTTCGTTAAGTGATTTAGAACAATTAGTCGATCAAGCCATGGAACATTTTGGTGGAAAAATAGACTTTGTTTTGCACTCTATTGGGATGTCTGTTAATGTACGTAAAGGAAAACATTATACGGCTTTAAATCACGACTGGATGCAAAAAGGGTGGGATGTTTCTGCTGTTTCTTTTCATAAATTAATGCAAACCCTCTATACTAAAGACTCCATGAATGAATGGGGAAGTATCGTTGCATTGACTTATATCGCTGCACAAAGAACTTTTCCTAACTACAATGATATGGCAGATAATAAGGCCTATCTTGAGTCTATTGCGAGGAGTTTTGGCTATTATATGGGGAAAGATAAAAGTGTTCGCGTGAATACTATTTCACAATCTCCAACCCTAACAACTGCTGGGCAGGGGGTAAAAGGGCTAGATGGCTTTTTAACCTATGCAGAAAAAACTTCGCCTCTGGGCAATGCAACTGCTAGTGAATGTGCAGACTATTCTGTTATGATGTTCTCTGATTTTACCCGTAAAGTTACCATGCAGAATTTATTTCACGATGGTGGTTTCTCTAATACAGGGGTTAGCCAGGAAGTGATCGACGCTTTGCAATAATATTTCATAACATGAAGAAAGAGCCTGCCTTATTTACCTCTTTGCAAAAAGCATCGATGGACAAAGGAAGGTCAAAATTCTTTTTGTTCTTCTTGCTCTTTTCTTTTGTTCTATGGTTTATTGCAAAGTTCTCAAAAGAATATACAGAGATTATTTCTCTTGAAATGGCCTTGGAAAATATTCCTGCTACTATTATTCCTAGCATTCAAAATTCACCAAAGATTGAATTTACCCTAAAAGCCACAGGGTTTCAATTCTTGTATTATCAATTTTTAGACAATCGCTTAAAAATCAATATGCAAGACGCTAATTTTGAGTCGGGTAGAGCAATATTGCCCATTGCAGCACAGTTTCAGGATTTACAAGAGCAACTTTTGGGAGAAACAGAAATAGTGAATTATTTTCCTGCTATTATTGAATTTGATTATCAAGAGCAATCTACTAAGCGCATCGCCTTGGTTACTCCAGACTTTAAAATGGCATTGGGTTATGCCATTACTTTAATTCAATTTGAACCAGATAGCATTGAAGTTATTGGCCCTAAGGATAAAATTAAATCCATCGAAACAATTCAGCCTATCTATGAGTCTAATGATCCCATTAAAGCTAGTTTTGAGTCCCAACTTAATCTATCTAGTAACGACCCATTGATAACTATTAGTGATAATAGAGTCTCAATCAAAGTTGAAGTAGATCGCTTTTCTGAAACAAAATATCATCTGCCCATTCAGATGATTAATGTTCCCAGCGGAGCAGTATTTAAGTTTTTCCCCAGCCAAGTATCCGTCACTTTTTCGGCTCCATTAAATATACTGCGCAATATTAGTCCTGAAGATTTTAAAATTGGAGCGGACTACAACCAACTTTCACAGAATAATAAAAGCGTGATACTTAAAGTGTTTTCTTCTCCAGAAGGGACGACAAATTTAAGAATAGACCCCAAGCAAGTACAATACCTAATGCGACAATAGTATGCCAAAAACCATTGGACTTACTGGAGGAATTGGGAGCGGTAAAAGCCGTGTTGTTAGTGTCTTTATAGCACTGGGAGTTCCTTGTTATATCGCAGATCAAGCAGCCAAAAAAATAATGCTAAACAATGCCATGGTCATGGAACAAACTATAGATTTATTTGGTGAGAAGACCTATGATCAAAATGGTTTAAATCGCGCATATATTGGAGAGTTAGTTTTTAAAGACCCTCAAAAGTTAGCAGCCCTAAATGCTATTGTACACCCTGTGGTTGCGCAAGACTTTTCCCGGTGGGTTAGCCTACAAGATCATCCTTATGTCATTAAAGAGGTCGCCATTTTGTTCGAAACTGGGGGATATAAAGCGGTAGACCAAAGCCTTTTAATCACCGCACCAAAAGAAGTTCGTCTGCAACGTGCCATGAAGAGAGATCAGAGCACCAAAGAAGAAGTACTTGCTAGAATGAATAATCAATGGGAAGATGAACAAAGGCTTCCATTAGCTACTCACGTGATTGAAAATTTAGCGTGGAAGGATACCGAAAAAGAAATTAAACGACTCCACAAATATTTTCTTTCGCTAGGATAGCATTAACAAAGCATTAGCAAAATTAAATACTAATTTTTATCACCTTTGTAGGGCTATATTGAATTGAATTAATGAAAAAATCATATTTCTTAGCATTAATGTCTTTTATGATCCTTTCTGTTGGAGGGATCATTCTTATTCAATGGTATTTTATTTACACCTCTATTGATAACAGAGAGGAAGAATTCTCTATGGCGGTAAAGGCCTCATTAAGTTCAGTGGCGACCAATATTCAAGAAGACGAGTTATTACACTATATCGAGACCTTTGAAAGTCTTACCGATACCCTACAACAAGCCGACAGCTCCTTACTGGGGAATTTTATATTCTATGATAGTGATGATGAATCAAACTTATCTTCTTTACTTACCTTTGGTATTTTACAAGAAGATTACAATATTCCTGTGCCAGGCACTACAAACGGAGAAGTTGCAAAAGTGTCAGATTTTAAAGGCTTAGAAACCAGAAGAATTTTTAAAAAAGCTTTTGATCGGGAAAATAGAAGAACTTTTTCGACAAATAAATTTGAACGAGTTCAACGGATTAATTCTCTAGAAAAGGCAACCTTTTCTTCCTTCTTTTCTAGTATTGCGAATACTTTTCCAATCCACAAACGCTTAGACTCTTACGAGTTAGAATATATGCTCCAGGACCAGTTTTCGATAAGGAATATCGATACTCCTTTTGAATTTGTCGTTTTGAGTGAAGGCCTAGCAACTAAAGTCACTTCGAACAATTACCTCGAGGTTCAATCTGGACCCCAATACAATATCCCCATTTTTGTCAACGAAGAAGGGGCAAGTACCTATGAACTTATTGTGTCCTTTCCAAAAAAGAATAGTTATGTTTTGTCTTCTATTATCGGGGTGGCAAGTTTGTCTTTTGTTTTGACACTTTTAATCGTGATTCTATGCGGAATTTCATTATATCAAATCCTTCAACAGAAGAAAATATCTGAAATTAAATCAGATTTTATCAACAATATGTCTCATGAATTTAAGACTCCCATAGCGACCATCAATTTAGCGATCGACGCCATTGAAAATCCCATCAATATCAAGGACGAAAAAAAAGTAAGTCGCTATTTGAAAATGATGCGTGAAGAAAATAAACGTATGCAAGATCAAGTAGAAACCGTTTTGATGATTTCGCAGCTAGATCGTGGCTCCACGCCCATGGAATGCGAATCAACTGATATTCATGGAGTTATTGAAGATGCCATTAGTCACGTTGCGTTAATTGTTCAAAATCGTTCAGGGATGATCTATAAACATCTTGATGCTCCTTTTGTAACCATTTCTGCCAATATGAACCATTTGACCAATGTCTTGATTAATTTATTGGACAATTCAATCAAATATTCTGAAGGTTCTCCCATTATAGAAGTACGAACGTGGACAGAAGATAAAATGGTTACCATAGAAATAAAAGACCAAGGAATAGGGATGGATACCGAGACCCTCCAATTGATTTTTGAAAAGTTTTACCGCGAACAAAGTGGGAATGTACACAATATCAAAGGACATGGTTTGGGGCTGTCTTATGTAAGAAAAATTATTACATTATTAAATGGCACAATTAATGTTAAGAGTAAAAAAGGCAAAGGATCAACTTTTTTGATTCAATTACCCCTAATCGATCAATAATAAAATCCCAATCAAATGAAAACAACCAACCGTCGCATTTTATTAGTAGAAGATGATCCCAATTTTGGAAGCATACTAAAAGAATATCTTATGATTAATAGCTATGAAGTTACCTTAGCTAAAAACGGTATTGAAGGTTTTGAAAAATTCAAAAAAGAAGATTTTGACCTCTGCTTATTAGACGTAATGATGCCTTATAAAGACGGCTTTACCTTAGCCAAAGAAATTCGCGAAAAGAATGAAACCATTCCACTCATCTTCCTAACGGCTAAAACCATGAAAGAAGATGTTTTAAAAGGCTTTAAAATCGGGGCAGATGATTATCTCTCTAAACCCTTTGACTCTGAAGTTTTACTGGCTAAAATCAAATCTATTTTAGGAAGAAGAGTAGCTCCTGCGGTCGTAGAATCTGATGAAATGGAATTTGACATAGGTGATTTCAACCTCAATGCTAAATTGCGCTTGTTGACTTATAAGAACGAACAACACGTTAAATTATCTCCAAAAGAAAATCAACTATTGCGCCTTTTAGCATTATATATAAATGACTTAATGCCTAGAGAAAAAGCCCTAAATAAAATTTGGCGAGACGATAATTACTTTACTTCCCGTTCGATGGATGTTTATATTGCAAAGCTTAGAAAGTACCTTAAAAAAGACAGCAAAGTAGAGATTTTAAATATTCACGGCGAAGGATTTAGACTAGTGGTAGGCGTTTGATATTACCCCCTAGGGTGAAATGCTTGCAGGCTTTTAGATAAATGCTGGGTGTCTAAATGCATATAAACTTCGGTTGTTGTAATGTTTTCATGTCCCATCATTAGTTGAATAGACCTTAAATCTGCGCCGTTTTCTAATAAATGCGTCGCAAAAGAATGACGGAAAGTATGGGGGCTGATTTTTTTTTCAATGCATGCACTAGCCGCTGTTTGTCTCACAATAGTAAATATCATGGCACGGGTGAGTTGTCTTCCATGTTGATTTAAAAAAACGATGTCTTGGTATTCTTTTTTAACGGGAAAGTGAACCCTAACCTCTTCTAAGTAAACCTTGAGCTTCTGTTTACAAACCCCTCCCAGTGGGACTAGGCGTTGTTTGTTTCCTTTTCCTGTGATTAAAAGAAGGTTTTCATCCAAATGAAGGTCAGATATTTTTAAATTGATCAATTCACTTACTCTTAGTCCACTGCCATAAAGTGTTTCTAAAATGGTAAGATTTCGGTAGCCTTGAGGATGACTTAAATCAATCGCCGCTAAAAGTCGATCGATTTCTTTAATCCCCAATACTTCAGGGAGTTTCCTGCCAATTTTTGGGGTGTCGATTAAATCCATGGGTGAGTCATCCCGATATCCTTCAAAAATGAGAAAGTTGAAAAAACTTTTTAAGCCAGAAATTTGTCGGGATTGAGAGCGTACATTGATATTTTTGGCTAAATGATAGATATAAGCTTGGGTGTCTGCTTTTTGACAATTGGTAATAGTAAGCTGCGGACTGTAGGTTTCGATATAGTCTATAAAGCCTTGTATATCATAGGTATAACTGCTAATCGAATTTTCAGACAGCCCCCGTTCTAAACGTAAATATATTTGATAATCCATGAGTGCATTCGCCCACTGCATATTATAAACTTAATTCGAGCCCACTGCGCGCAATATGATAGCCTTTTGTGCGAACTTCTTTGCTAGCTTGACTATTTACTTTTAGCAATGGATTAGTGTGGTTAAAATGAATAAAATAGATTTTAGCTTTTTCTGAAGCCGCAAGGGAATCAAAACGAGCTAAACTTTCTGTTACAAAAGGATGAGGGATTTTCGTCATGTCTCTATTTGGAAGTTCGTTTCCGTCAAAAAAGGTAGCGTCTAGTAAAGCATAGTCTACTTTTTTAATCAAGCTTTCAATCGCAGTATCCCATCTTTCCCACTTATCAATATCTGGAATAAATAGTGCTGTTTTACCAGGACCTTTAATCAAATAGCCTGCTGTTTCTGAGTATTCGTCTCTGTGTGGAACTTGTATTGGCGTGATCTTAATCTGAGCACTTACTTTTTCTTCTTTTGAAGCAACAAGGTGCCGCAAAGCGATGTTTTTTTCTCTGATGAGCTGCTCCCATGGGCCATTATGACTTAAAAACTGTAGCATTTTTGGGAGGGCATAAACCAGAACAGATTGCCCGCCTAAGGCTTCTTTTCCTAAAAATAGTAAACCGCTATAATGCCCCATATGGGCATGGGTGAGAAAAACACCCCCGAAGGAAGAAGTATTTCCAGCGATTGAATTTAAGTCTTGTAATTGTTGCGTAATATTTGGCGTAGCCTCAAAGAGATAATGCTTTTCATTTGAAGAATCAATTAAGCCTAAAGCGACCACAGCCTCTGATTTACCACTTTCCCATAAATCTGCACAACAGTCTTTCTTGCAAGCAATTTGAGGGGCACCTGCATCTTGCGCTGTCCCTAAAACTATTAACTTGACCTCCTGTGCAACAAGTCCTTGGAATAAAATGAATAAAAGAAAGGAAAAAACATTTTTCATTCGAGTGAAATTTCTGCAGGGAAAGTGATGGCCAAAGCATTATCGGTTAATTCTTCTAATCGCATTTTTTTAAGGGGAGCGTATTCTGGTGAAGCATAAAATTCAAAAGCATCTTTTCCTCTGGAAAACTCGATTAAAACGGTCCAGTTACCTTCTTCTTCTCCTTCGACAATCACTCCTTTTTTATTGGTAGCTATAATTTTACCATTGCATTTTTTAAGTATGGGTTCTAATGGTAGTCCATAGCGTTCGATGTATTCATCATAATCCTTTACTTTCATGCGACCAAAGGAATAGACTGTGTTTGCCATAAATGATTTACTTAAAATTCTTTGTTCAATATAGCTAATATTTGCCTTTTAAATGCTGGCTAGAGGATGTCAATTTTTTACGGTATTTTTACAACATGAAATTAAGCATCATTAATGGACCCAATTTAAACTTGTTGGGAACTAGAGAACCGTCCATCTATGGCGCGCAATCTTTTGTAGATTATTTGAAAGAATTAAAAACAAAATATCCACAGGTTGAATTTGACTATTTCCAATCTAATGTAGAAGGAGAATTAATCGATCAATTACATAAGGTGGGTTTTTCTTTAGATGGGATTATTCTCAACGCTGCGGCTTATACGCATACCTCTGTCGGCTTAGGCGATGCGATCAAAGCCATTGATACTTCTGTGATTGAGGTGCATATTTCCAATACTTTTGCGCGAGAAGATTTTCGTCACACTTCTTATATAACACCACATGCGAAAGGTTTAATAATAGGCTTTGGCCTAGATTCTTATCGTCTTGCCGTAGAGAGTTTTTTATAAGCTTTAGCGTTTTAACATAAACCGGAAAAGTGAGAATTATTAACCCATAACAGGTCTATCCCTCCAAAAAATAGGTGGCATCCCCCACATGGCATTTAGTGCGAGATAGCTGCTGCCATTGATGCCCGTAAGAATATAATCGTGAATAAATCCAACAATTCCATAGAGGAAACCACAGCCAAAGCCAACCAAAAGCCCAATACTTACAAAGGTTTTAAGGGTAGAGATTGTTTTGTTTTTCATTTTTCATAGGTTAAAATTTCTGCTTTTCAAATCGCTTATTTAAGCGTTATGGCTTCGCCAAAAAGCTTTGGATGGCTTCTGCTACAGCCTGGGGTTGCTCGTCACAAATAAAATGTCCTCCTTCTAGGTAAGTAATATTAATGGGGTGGGTAAAGGCGGTTTCTGCCTTGTAAAGAAATTCTTTGATAACAACGGGATCCAGTTGCCCATGGATTAAATGGGTAGGAACAGTGTTTTTTTTCTCTTTATAGGCTTGCCAGCGTTCTCGATCTGCAGGGATAGTACGGTATAAATTCGCCCCAGTAGTAATGGTATGGGGAATTTGATAACAACGGGTGTATTCTGCGATGGCCTTTTCTGGAATAGGATGACTAATCCCCTGACTAAAAAAACGAATCCAAACATCTTCTTTTCCAGCGATCAAGGCCTCTGGAAAATCTGGGATACTTTGAAAAAATTGATACCATGAAGATTTGAACATTCCTTTAACCAGTTTTTCTGCGGCTTTTTTCTTTCCTTTAAAATTATTGATGATCATCATATTGATCAAAATCAGTTTTTCAATTCGCTGGGGCTGTACTAAAGCCATTTCTTGTACTACCGCCGAACCCCAATCATGTCCACACAAATAAAAGTGATCTATCGCTAAAGAGTCTGCTAAGGCGAAAAGATCTTTCCCTAGTTCGTCTTTTGTGTAGGATTTTAGCTCAAGGGTTCTTTCACTATCTCCCAGACCTCTTAAATCTGGCGCAATGATATAATAGTCATTTAAATATTGCGCTACCTCATGCCAGCAATAACTGGATTGCGGCCAGCCGTGTACAAGCATTAGAGGCGGGTTTTTCTTTTCTCCATAAGTGCGGTAAGCTACTATAGAACGTTTGGTTTGAACACTTTTTTGCATGTTTTAATGGGTTAATAAGGCTATGACTAATTCATTACTATTTTGCTGTTTGGCTTAAAGTTGAAATACATAGATTAATATTTTGAAAAAAGGCCTACTTTATTTCCTTCTGATTCAATAATATGGGCCATAAATCCATTTTGACCAATTACTGTCTTAGGTAGAACAATTTTTCCTCCCGCATCAGCGACACGATCTAATGCAGTTTGCAAATCCTCTCCTCCATTAAGGTAAACAATGGCTGTTTTATCAGAGGGTTCATAGTTGGGTCCCTGCATTAAACAGCCACCGCTTTGTGTTTCTCCTGTGTGCGGGAAAAAGGCTGTTTTCATGCCCATGGCTTCCATCACTTTTATATCAATATCAAGGACAGTGTTGTAAAAAGTGGCAGCACGTTCAATGTTGTTGGTTGAAATTTCAATCCAATGGATGGTATTACTCATATCGATTTGGGTTTTATACTTACAATTTAATGATAATTCCTTCTTTTGGGTCTCTAGTTCCATTACAGACCTCTGGATGAATTTTGGCTAAGGCGTCTAAACCATTGAGTTCCTTAAAGTGAAGCCAATCACGGGTTTTGGTTGCGGCTTCGATTAGGAAACCATTGGTCTTCTCATCAAAAACAGCGGGTCCCCAGTCTTTAAATCGCTTTTCTATATGTGCTGGTGCAAAGAAAAATTTACTACGCTCGTTGATGATCCCGTCCTCAGGGTTCGTTTTTGTCCAATGGGTTAAGCCTACTTTAAGGGTAAAATGCATTTTGTTTCCCAAATGTTGATGAAGCTTTGCCATTACCTCGTTATTTCCAGACATATCCACGATAACAGTAGGGAGATTGGGATTTATGCCGACAAGCCCTTCATACGTACAGGTCTTATCCCAAATCCCTAATTTTTCTACCGTCTCTATATTTCTTTTCGATGTGATCCCGATGGAGGTAGGCGCATTTTGATCTCCTTGTAAAGCGTAGCCTAAGCCGATACTTGTTTTACTAGAAGCACTTAAAACAATGATTTGCTCTGCTTCATGCCATTGGTTGTATTGCAGGCTATCCCACAAGCAAAAAGAGGTTAAATAAAGTGGGAACAACAGCGAACGTTCGCGGTCTAGTTTTCCAGTATAGCCTTGCTCATTATTGACTCTTCTGTAGAGATTATAGCCCATAGGGAGGGTGGAGCGGTGTTTTGCTCCCTCAAAAAAGCGTTGTTCTTGTACCTTGATGGGCGTCATTTTTAAATGGGTAGTAGGGGGGAAGTAACCATAGATGCGATCTCCTTCTGGAATACCGTCTGCTTTTGATTCTACTACATCGGCAAATCCCCAAACGGGGATTACGCCCATTCGGTCACTGTCTTGCCCCTCGGCAGGGAAGAATTCCCAATAACGGATAATATCTCCCGTCGCCGCATAGGTAATATTGTTTGCTGTATAGGCAAATTGATCGATTTTGACCAAGATTTCTCCGTCTTTAATTTGTCTGTTTTTTGTTGGGGTTTCTACCAATTGATGTTTAAAAAAGGCTTTTTTATCCACTTGAAACTGTGGGTGGGTGATAGAAGTAGTGTTCATTTGATCTATTTCTTGTAAAAACTGTTGACATTTCATCATGGCGGGGAGACCGTTGCTTTTCATGCGATGGAGGATCTCCATTTTGCCTGTATCACTTTTATCGACTCCCCGCAATAATTGACTAAAACCGTCAAGGCGGTTCGCAGTCATCCACTGTCGCAGGGGTTTATCGCTGGACCAGTTTAACTGATTTAGCATGGTGGCAGCAAGCCCTCGCACCCAATCTGTGTCTTTGTCTGGTAAGGGGACAAGACCACATAATTTATTTTTTTCTTTGTCATCCTTATAGTTGAGCTCAACATAGGCGACAAAAGAGGCACTAAAGGCGGGCTGATAAGAACGCACCGTTTGGGGGATAATGAGGTTTTCTTGAAAGATGGGGATGTTTTGTAAATCTTTTGGGATGGGGGTAGCAGAACAATCTACAAAGAGGGTGTTCTCTGGACATTGATGCTTCCCTTTGTCAAGGTTCATAAGGTTGCCCTCGATATGGTAAACCCTTCCTAGTCGAATGACGGTGGAGATTTTTTGCAGTAGTGCCAATTCTCTTTTGCTTACGGTCGCCCCATGAAATTGTGTGGGCTTTACTTTTTTATCTAAGCGCATCAAGACGCCTTTATCTTCTAGCCGTTGAAAGAGATCCTCTAAGGAAGTCGCCTTAGCAAGTGCCTCGAATTGATTCGCTTGATTCCCTATGGTGACTTCAAAGAAATCTTCGGTGTTTTGAGTAGTAGCACGATCGATGACCCAGCTGTCGCGGGAAATCACCCAACTGATCTTTGCTGGAGCAATATTGTTCTCAAGTAAGTAAACAATGGCGTCCATACCGGTTTTACCGCCCCCAATAATGCAGTAGTGCGCTGGATTCTTTAATTCCTGCGGAAGAACGTTAATGGGTTTAAAATTAGTTGTGTTAGTCGTTGTGAAATTAGGCGTATGGGTAGAAGGAACCTTAGTGGTCAAGTGAGAGGCTTGCACCAATTTCTTTTTAATTTCTACAGTGTATTCTGTACCATCTTTTAAAGAGCGAAAGCGGTGATCTCCCAAGTATTCACAGTTAGGGAAGTATTGCACCCTTCCGCTAGGAAGAAATTGTTCTTTCATTACCGCTTTGTAATAGGATTGTATTTCTGTTAAAGAAGAAAGACTGCCATAACCTTCATTTAAACCTGAAGTTTCCATTTTTCCATTGCTTAACTCTCTTGATTTTACCCCATAAAAAGCAGCAGGTTGATGTAATGCTACAAAAGGATAGGCGTGATTCCAGTGTCCTCCAGGGGCGGGATATTTGTCTATGATAATGAGGGTGGCATTAGATTCTTCCACCAAAACATCGGCGAAAGCCATGCCCATGGAACCGCTCCCAACGATCAAATAGTCGGTTTTTAAATTCATGTTTTGAAGATAGCTAAATTCACTTGGCTATTGAATCGCTTTGGGTCATTTTTTTAAAGCGATAGCAGGCGAGTGCTCCGATCAATGAAAAAGCGGCGAGTAAAGCAAAAACATGTTGATGCCCGGTAATCCCTGGGCTACTGTCTAATAAGATACCCATCACCGGACCCATAAAGATATCTGGGGTATAGCCCACCACAGAGATGATTCCAACCGCAGTACCTGTTACCGCATAAGGAATACGGCCTTCTTTTACCGCGGCATAATAAAGGGTACGAAGGGCATAGGTGCCTATTCCAGTGATCACGACGGCAAAAACAAACAGTCCGCTTAGCGGAGCATTGACCCATCCAGAAGCAAAGAGCAGTGACCCTATTAACAACACTATAAATCCCCTTATTAACCAAAGTGCACTAGAACTTTTATCGGCAAAGATTCCCACCAGTACACAAATTAGCGGACGGAGATACATTTGATAAGAGCCCACTTTTGCGGCATCTACTTCGTCAAATAGCATTACTTCAGCGGCGTAAAGCGATAAAATATCGGTAACCTTATATCCACAATAGGCACACAAAACAATGATAATTAATAAGCCTACTGCAGGCATTTTTGCGACTTGTATAATATTGCTAAGGGAGTTATTAGCTTTATGAACAGAACCCTTTTCTTGTGTTTCTTGTTCTTTTAAAAAGAAGAAAACGAATAGCCCCACTAGACTGGCAAGGGCAACGGCAAAGAGGATAACATAGCGGAAGGCCGCTTTGCGTTCTTCAAAAGAAGCCGCTTTAAGGTCGTCTGGAAGTAAGAAAGAAAAAACCAACACTCCCACTACGCCAATGGATGCAGCGACGAGTCCACGTCCTGCTTCTAAATACCCAAAAGCAAGTCCTTGCTGCTTCCCGCCACCCCAACCTCAGGTCGCTTTAATCATCGCCGACCAGAATAAAAAAATAGTCGAAAAGCCCCAATAACCATAGAGCCATTGCAGACTCAAGTAGGAGGGGAATTGCGCTAAGTATATTCCGCCAGCGGCGGTCATAGTTAAAGCGGTCGCCATGAGCTTTCCTGGGGGATAGCGATCAGCTAGGGTACCGCCATAAACATAAGATAACAAGGCAACGATGCCATAGGAAGAATAGAGGGTACCCAGTTCGAAATTATTGAGTTGAAAAACATCTAAAAAAGTGGGACGAAAAATCCTGACGATGACAAAGGGCAATAAAAAGATCGATTCTGCAGCAAAAACAATTAAAAGAATTCTTGCAAAAGAAGCGAGGGTGCTTTTAGAAAATTGGATAATAAATACAGTATTGGTTTTCCTTCAAGATAGGAATTCTTTTTAAGCTAGGCATAAGGAGATCAAAACCAGCGGCCTACTTTTTTCTTGTAAGCGATATAGTCTTGACCAAACTGTTTTTCCATTTCTGCCTCTTGAAAGGTTATTTACCAAAGATTGACGGCTATGAAAAAGGCCAAAAAACCATCAAAAGCGATAAAATTCCTAAGTACAATGGCTACGCCAAAAAGTGCCATGGTGAAACCCAAATAAATGGAGTTTCGGCTGTAGCGAAAAAGTCCTGTCGTCACAAACTTTTGCGGAGGTTTAAAGGTGTTGATTTCGGTTTGATGTTGTTTTTAATAGGTTTTGAATATTTCTTACCATTGCCAGACCGCTAAAAAGGAAAATAAAGCCCAAGTTACTCCATGGTATAGGGAGATAAACCCATTCAGGAATAAGTAAGCTACAAATGATCATAGCAGCACAGGAAAACAAAAAGAAAAAGGGCGGGAGATTTTTTTGCATTCAATTATTGATTTTTTGGGGGAATATTGTCAAGTCGCATGGTTAGTATTTCTGGAACGAGTCCTGCTTTGGCGTAAGCATTTATAGCGCTTTCATTTTCAGCATAAACGTCTAATTGAACTTCGGTGTAGCTTTGGGCTTTTCCCCAGTCGATTAAATCATTCATGATTTGTCCGTTAATGCCTTGACCACGATATTCAGGGATCACATACATAAAGCCCAAATAAACATAATACCGGGGCGCTTTATAGGCTTTATTTTCTTTAATCAAAGCACACCCAGACCCTACAAGTTCTCCCGCTATCTCTGCTACCACAACACGAATATCTTTCGCTTTGATATAGGCAGATAAATCGTAATAACTGATTTTATCTTTCCTTAAATTGGGGGCAAAAGGGCGTTCATAAGCAATCAATGCTTGCTCAAAATCTAAGAGCATGGGTAAATCTGCTGCTGTGGCTTCTCTAATTATTGGAGGAGATATTCCTTTCATAGACAGGATAAAATCATTTCTGCTGCTTTTTCAGCGATCATATAAACGGGTGCATTGGTGTTTCCAGAGACAATAGTGGGCATGATAGAAGCATCGACTACTCTTAGGTTTTCAATGCCATGTACTTTTAATTGGGCATCAACTACGGCAGCTTCATCTTGCCCCATTTTACAAGTTCCCACAGGATGATAAACTGTTTCAAGGGTTTGTTTGATATGGTCGATTAAAGCGGCCTCATCTTCGCGATTATAGGGAAGACCTTTTGTTTTAGTATATTGTTGAAGGGGAGCTTGCTCCATCACTTTTGCCGCCATTTTCCCACCTTTAAGCAGTTGTTTTAAATCTTCTTTTTCTGAAAGGAAGTTAGGTTGAATGACAGGGGCATCGCTCATTTTTGCTGACGCTAAAGATACTGTTCCACGGCTTTTGGGATGTAATAGGGTAGGGAGGAGGGTAAAGCCATCGATAATGGGATAATCCTTTAGGTCATAGGGGTCATAGCCATATTGATCTCCCACCCACATGGGGGTAAAGTGAAATTGAAAATTAGCACTACCCCCTTTTTGATCTACATCAAAAAAGGCCATGCCTTCCAGCGGACCATTACAGAACACTCCTTTTTTGTGCACAAAATAATTCCATGCTGCCTTGAGTTGTGGCAGTGGAGGGATGTAATGATTGATGCCAACTTGTTCTTTGGCCACACTTGAGATAGGATAGAATACATGGTCTTGTAAATTTTTTCCTACCCCGGCCAACGCATGAATACAATTGATCTCATGGGCTTTAAGAACTTCTGGGTCGCCAATGCCAGAGACCATTAAAAGTTGGGGGGATTGAAAAGCCCCTGCAGAAACAATGATTTCTTGGCTGGCTTTAACAGTATGTGTTTTATTGCCTTTAGTATAGCTTACACTAACGGCCTTTTTTTCCTCGAAATTGATTTTAGTTACCTGTGCCTTCGTAATGGCAGTCAAGTTATTGCGATTTAATACTGGCTTTAAAAAGGCAACCGCTGCACTGGCACGTTTCCCGTCTTTAATGGTGCTTTGTATTACCCCAGCGCCTTCTTGTTGTGCCCCGTTATAATCTTTATTTGCGGGGATACCTATTGCAGCGCAAGCAGCGACAAAATCATCGATAAAGGGTGTTTTAAATTGGATGGGAAGAGTTACGTTAAGCTCTCCTTCTTTCCCGTGATAGTCAGTATCTAATTGATCTGCCTGTTGATGTTGTTCGGAACGTTTAAAGTAGGGGAGAATGCTATTGTAGTCCCACCCTTCGTTCCCCAAAGCGGCCCAATGATCAAAGTCAGCACGATTGCCTCGCACATAGGCCATGGCATTGGTAGAGCTACTGCCGCCCAGGGTTTTTCCGCGAGGGAGGTAAATTTTACGGTTGTTGACATGGGCTTGTTCTTCTGTCCAGAAACCCCAGTCTTGTTTGCTTTTATGGACCTTAGTGTATGCTCCTGGGATATGAATATTGGGGTTGTTATCTTGTCCTCCTGCTTCTAGCAATAATACTCTGCTGTTTGGATTAGCAGAAAGGCGGTTGGCTAAAACACAACCAGAAGAGCCCGCTCCAATGATGATATAATCGTACTTCATAGTCTTTACATTAAATGACCTTCGGAGCAAAGTCAATTTACCTTCAATGTAAGATTTTTTTTGGTTTATTCATCCCCTACTAGGGCAAGTCGTTTTCCGTCAGGACTAAGTGCTAAGCGACTAATGTTATTTATTCCTGTTAACTTTTTCCAAACTTGAATGCCGGTTGAGGTATTGGAATCCCATTGGAATAAGGAGTTTCCTTGCCCAAAGATTAATGTTCCTGTGGGAAGCCAAGTAACATCTTGCACCCCTTCTGGGAGCGTTAAAAGGGGTTGAATATGTTGAGTATCGACAGCAAAGCTGCTCAATACACTCTTGCCTTCTTTTTGTTGTATAAAACTGAGTTGCGTTGTCTTAGGGATGCGATGGAGGCTTCTGCCCACTTTTTCTGCGATAAGCTTGTTAGGACTATTGGGTTGGACAAGCATAAGATTCATATGGTCTTCGACCAAAACGGTACACAGTAAAGTCGTGGCAAAAACCCAGTGTTGATAACCTATTTTTAAGGGAGAGAAAAGCAGTTCGTTTTTTCCGTCTTCGGTATAACGATAAAGTCGTTGTAGACCAGTGGTGTCTAATCGAATGGCCGAAAAGGCTTCACTTTCTGGGATGCGTAAGGGAGAATATTCACTGCCCTGGGCGGTATCGCATAACCATTCGGTTTTTTTGCTGTTGAGCTTATAGCGAACGATATCGGTTTGTCCTCCACGGGTTCTGGTGTAAAGTAAATGATCATTGTCCCAAAAAGACGGCTGATTGTCATAACCTGGATTGAGAGAAATATTGATGGGACTAGGGCTATCTTGCGTTAAGTCGAGAAGATAAACCTCTGTTTCCCCCTGTGCCCATAAACTACACAGGCTAAAGTAGAGTAAAAATGTTCCAAAGTATTTCATGTAATCAAGGTAGGGAGAATTTGGGAGATATTTTTATAGATTTTACATGGCATTTTTCTTCGATTTTTCGATTTATCAAACGCTTCACTACTTGATACAACAGAAAACTTATCTTTGACCTCAGTAAATCAACACGTGCGATGCCAATTTTAAAAACCCACTATACCCCTTCCTACTTTTTTAAAAACGGGCATATTAACACCATGTATAGTTCTTTGTTTAGAAGAACAAAACCCCTGTCTTTTAAGCGAAAGCGTATTAGCACAACAGACGATGATTTTTTTGACTTGGACCTATTGGAAAACGGAGAAGATAAAATCGTTTTGCTCTGCCATGGGTTAGAGGGGAGTAGTGACTCAAAATACATTCAAGCCACTGCCGCTTTATTGTCGCAAAACGGCTATGCTATTGCCGCGATGAATTATCGCTTTTGCAGTGGAGAGATCAATAAGCAACTCATCACCTACCACAGTGGGCGTACAGAAGATCTGCATGCGGCAATACAAACTGTTCTTCCCAACTATAAGGCAGTTTATCTGGTGGGCTTTAGCCTGGGGGGAAACTTGGTTTTAAAGTATAATGGAGATGGAATTTATGCTTTAGACCCAAAGGTCAAGGCCAGTGTAGCGCTTTCTGTCCCGATAGATTTACACGGTTCTTCCGTCCGCTTACAAGCCCTTGAGAATCGATTATATACTTGGCGATTTTTACGCACCCTGTCGAAGAAAGTGCGATTAAAACACCAGCAATTCCCTGAGCAAGTCCCTGTTGAAAAGCTTAAAAAAATCAAAAAGTTGATTGATTTTGACGAGTATTTTACCAGCGCGCTTAACGGTTTTAAAGATGCCAAAGATTATTATACCCAGGCCAGTAGCAAACCTTTTCTAAAGTCGATTATACGGCCTACCTTATTGATCAATGCCCTAGACGATCCTTTTTTATCTGAAAGCTGTTTCCCTACTAAAGCTGCCACAGAAAACCCCTATTTTAGTTTGATGACCCCCCAATATGGAGGACATGTAGGCTTTGTGTCTAAAGGGAACTATTATTGGTCTGAACAACAGATTTTAGAGTTTTTAGAGGGGTACTAATTAAAAATCTAGCCATGAAATTGATTCTTCCACACTGGGGTTTGTGTTTTTTTAAAAGAAGTACTGGAGAACACAAAAAAACCCGCCATAAGCGGATTTTTTTTATTGGGTTTGTAAGAAGCTCACTGAGTTTGTTGATATGAGCTGATAAACATTTTTAGATATGAATCACTTCGTCATAAGCAGCAGCCACTGCTTCCATCATCGCCTCACTCATGGTGGGGTGGGGGTGAACTGCTTTTAAGACTTCGTGTCCTGTGGTTTCTAGCTTGCGACCTAAGACTGCTTCTGCGATCATATCGGTTACGCCAGCGCCTATCATATGACAGCCTAGCCATTCCCCGTATTTAGCATCAAAGATCACTTTGACAAAACCGTCTGAGTTTCCTCCTGCCTGCGCCTTTCCAGAGGCTGAGAAGGGGAATTTCCCCACTTTAATGTTATATCCTTGCTCTTTGGCTTGGGCTTCGGTTAAGCCTACAGAGGCAACTTCTGGGTAGCAATAAGTACAACCAGGAATATTGCCATAGTCTAAGGGCTCTACATGGTGTCCTGCGATTTTTTCTACACAAAGGATGCCTTCGGCAGAAGCCACGTGTGCAAGTGCCTGTCCTTTGGTTACATCGCCAATAGCATAATAACCGGGAAGGTTGGTCTGGTAAAAGTCGTTGACCAAGATCTTATCGCGGTCTACCGCAATCCCAACATCCTGTAAGCCTAGGTTTTCGATATTGGTTTTAATACCTACGGCAGAAAGAACAATGTCTGCTTGTAGTTGTTCTTCGCCTTTTGCTGTTTTAATAGTGGCTTTTACGCCTTTTCCTTTGGTATTTACTTTATTTACCTCGGCACAAGTCATGATGTTGATCCCCGCCTTTTTAAAAGAGCGTTCTAATTGTTTAGAAACTTCTTCGTCTTCAACTGGTACGATGCGATCTAGGTATTCTACCACGGTAACTTCTGTTCCCATGGAGTTGTAGAAGTAAGCAAATTCAATTCCTATCGCTCCAGAACCAACTACGATCAGCTTCTTAGGCTGTTTAGGTAAGGTCATGGCTTCGCGATACCCAATCACCTTCTTTCCGTCTTGTGGTAGCGAAGGCAGCTCCCTAGAGCGTGCTCCGGTCGCTAAGATAATATGATCGGCCTGGTAAATCTTTTCTTTGCTATCAAGGGTAACAATTACTTGCTTTTTAGGCAATACTTTTCCATGACCATTGATAACGTCAATCTTGTTTTTTTTCATCAAGAATTGTACGCCCTTGCTCATCCCAGCAGCTACGTTGCGACTACGGTTGACGACAGCGTCAAAGTTTTTGTCGTATTCTTTAACCACAAGGCCATAGTCTTCGGCATATTTTAAATAATCAAAAACTTGGGCAGATTTAATCAGTGCTTTTGTGGGAATACATCCCCAGTTTAAGCATACACCTCCAAGGCTTTCTTTTTCCACTACAGCGGTTTTCAATCCTAGTTGAGAAGCGCGGATGGCTGTTACATAGCCTCCAGGTCCGCTTCCAATCACGATAACATCGTATTTCATCATATTTTTTGCAGTTAAATTCAATGCAAAGTTACGAAATCGTGGGAATTAGTCTTCCTCTGGAGTGAAATCTATGCTGGCCGAGTTAACGCAGTAGCGCTGTCCAGTTTCTGTAGTGCCATCGTCAAAGATATGCCCTTGATGCCCACCACAAGTCGCGCAAAGGATTTCTACTCGCAACATGCCCATAGAAGTATCTTTGCGGTATTCAATGGCTCCGTCTATGCTTTTGTCATAAGAGGGCCACCCACAGCCACTGTCAAATTTAGCTTTAGAGCTGTATAGAGGTGTCCCACAACCCTTGCAGTTGTAAGTTCCTCTTGCTTTATGGTTGTTGTATTGACCCGTAAAAGGATATTCTGTTCCAGCCTGTCTTAAAACGTCGTATTCTTCTGGAGAAAGGGCTGCTTTCCATTCGGCTTCGCTTTTTTGGATTTTATATTTACTCATTCTTTTTAGCTTCAGCAGGGATAAAGGCTAGTGCAGCCGAATTGATACAGTGACGTTTACCTGTGGTTACACGTGGACCGTCGTTAAACATATGGCCCAGGTGTCCCCCACATTCGGCGCATTTGAGTTCGGTACGGGCATAACCTATTTTGTAATCGACGTCATATTCAAGATTTTCATCGTTCCCGCGATCAAAAGAGGGCCAACCTGAACCAGAGTCATATTTATCTTTAGAATAATAAAGCGGACTTTTACATCCAGCACAGACATAAGTCCCTTCTTTTTTATTGTTATTTAGAGGGCCAGACCAAGCGCGTTCTGTCGCTGCTTTTCGTAAAACACGATAGGAGAGCGGGGGCAAAATTTCTTGCCATTCAGCATCGGTTTTAACAACGGCATACTCAACTTTCTCTTCAGCATTTTTAGGGTCTTTTTTTCTGCTTTGGCAGCTGCCTAAAACGGGAATTAACAAAAGGGTGATTAAAATCTTTTTCATGATTTAAACAGTATTGATTTTTGTTTAAGTTACGTTAGATTGTTTAGACTCAACGACCGTGCCAAAACATCTTTTAGTCAAATTTTTATCTAATATCAGTAAGCATAATACTTAAATTATTACTTTAAATATATAATTTATATAGCCTATTAAAATATCAAACTATTACTTTAATAAAATACTATAAACATATGATTTAAACTTAATTAATTTGTATAATAAATTTTACTTATATATTTAAATTAGTCCATATAGTAGAAAGAATTCAATATAATTGTACTTGCCTGCCCATAAAAAGATTGTATATTCCGATCAATTGACTATATGTATTTAAAATGTTAGAAAGCAAGAAGGTTCTCCCCAAAGGAAGTAAGAAATTGATTAATGCATGGGCTTTTTATGATTGGGCCAATTCAGTCTATGCTTTAGTGATTTCCTCAGCGATATTTCCGATTTATTATGCGGCCTTATTTTCAGAGAATAATATTATTAATTTTTTGGGGTATGAGGTCAAAAACACGGCCATGATCAGCTTTGTTACTGGAACAGCTTTTTTGGTCGTTGCCTTTATTTCGCCCTTGCTTTCGGGGATCGCAGATTTTGTAGGAAACAAGAAAAACTTTATGCAGTTTTTTGTCTATTTAGGTTCTACCTCTTGTGTAGGATTATATTGGTTTGATCTGGATAATTTATACCTGGGATTGCTGTTTTATTTTTTAGCAATGATTGGGATATGGGCTAGTTTAGTGTTTTATAATTCTTATCTCCCCGATGTTGCTTTCCCCGAACAACAAGATCGCGCTAGTGCTCGTGGGTTTTCCATGGGTTATATTGGTAGTGTATTGTTATTACTCCTCAACCTCTCTATGGTAATGATGCCTGAAGCCTATGGAATTGGAGGATCAGCAGGAGAAGCCGCCATGCAGGCAATGCGTTACTCTTTTGTCTCTGTGGGGATTTGGTGGTTAGGCTTTAGCCAAGTGTCTTTTTATTTCCTGCCCAAAGGGAATAAGAACGATGAAAAAGTGACCCATGATATTATTTGGAATGGTTTTAGAGAATTGCGTAATGTTTACCGTCAAATGGCTGGAAACTTTCCTCTAAAACGCTATTTAACGGCTTTCTTTATTTTTTCGCTGGCAGTGCAAACGGTGATTTTGGTCGCAGCTTATTTTGGCGAAGAAGAAATCGCCTGGGCATCTGACAGTGAAAAGACCATGGGGCTTATTATGAGTATTATCCTGATTCAGGTAATCGCTATTTTCGGGGCGATTCTTGCCGCCCGTTCTTCTCAACGTTTTGGTAATATCCCCACACTGATTGCCCTCAACGTGATTTGGGTGATGATTTGTACCTATGCTTATTTTATTGAAACACCCAATCAGTTTTATGCTGTTGCTGGTTTTGTAGGCTTAGTAATGGGGGGGATTCAGTCGACGGCACGCGCCGCCTATTCCAAATATTTACCTGAGACAGAAGACACCACTTCTTACTTTAGTTTTTATGACGTGGCAGAAAAGATTGGGATCATCATTGGGATGTTCTTGTTTGGTGCGATCGATCAAATCACGGGTAGTATGCGTTACTCTATCATCTTCTTTACGCTGTTCTTTGTCTTAGGGGCAATTATGTTGACTCGTGTCAATAAAAAGCCGGTTATTCTATCGCAAACCAAGTAGAGCCAGAGCCTACGACTTTAGTGTGTCTTTTTCCGGTAGGCTTTCCAAAATAACGGATGCGACCAGAGCCTGCTATAGTGGTGTTTAGATCATTGCCACAGTTCAAATAAATACTTCCTGTTCCCGCTATTGTTGCCTCGGCATCTTTTGCTTTAAACTCTTATAAACGAATACTGCCAGAGCACGAGAGCTCTATCACTACTTGCCGGGCTTCACCTTTAAGCTGTATTTTCCCGCTATCAGATAATATCGCTGATACACCTCAAGTTGCGCAAGCTTTTCTTGCTCTTTACAGAGGGGGAGGAGTTGATCAATGCTCATATTTTTTACTATTTGGCTGTGACTTCTACTTTATAAGAGTCAAAAGAAAGAAAAAGTTACACTCGTCCTTAAAATAATCCTTTGGCATAACTCTTGTCTTTATTAAAAAGTAATTATAAGAACCAATTGGTTTGTCTATTTTATGACAAACTGACGTATATATTAGCCTTATGTCAAAACCTATTTTCAGCTCCTTAGACAATCTGTCACTTCAAGACATCGAAGCAGAAGGAGATTTAATTCCCTTAATGACTACCGAAGACGAAGAAGCCCTTGAATTAGAAGAGCTGCCGGAAATAGTTCCTATCTTACCATTAAAAAACACTGTTTTATTCCCCGGAGTGGTGATTCCCATCACAGTGGGTCGAGATAAGTCCATCCAATTGATCAAAGACGCCAATAAAGGAGATAAGGTGATTGGGGTAGTTGCTCAAAAAGATCAATCGGTTGAAGACCCCTCTATATTAGATATTTATCCTTTGGGGACGGTAGCTCAAATTTTACGTGTCCTTACCATGCCAGATGGAAACACCACCATCATTATACAAGGAAAAAAGCGTTTTGAAATTGAGCAAGTCATTAGTGAAGAGCCCTACATTAAAGCTAAAATTAAAAAGGTTAGTGAAGAAAAGTCTTTGCAAGACACCTCAGAATTTAGTGCGATTGTAGAGTCGATCAAGGACCTTGCATTAAAAATCATTCGCGAGAGCCAAAGCATCCCTTCGGAAGCCTCTTTTGCGATAAAGAATATCCAGAGCCACGCCTTCTTGATCAACTTTGTTTCCTCTAATATGAGTTTGACCGTTCAAGAAAAGCAAGGAATTTTATCAAAAGCGAATATTAAAGAACGCGCTTTATTGTGTTTGCAGTATATGAATGTAGAGTACCAGAAATTAGAACTCAAAAACGACATTCAATCCAGGGTACGAACAGATTTAGATCAACAGCAGCGAGAATACTACCTCCATCAACAAATGAAAACCATTCAAGAAGAATTGGGTGGTGTGTCTTATGAGGAAGAAGTAGAAGAAATGCGTCAACGGGCCCAAGAGAAGCAATGGGACGAAAAAGTAGGCAAGCACTTTGATAAAGAACTGATGAAACTACAACGCATGAATCCGCAAATGGCAGAATATTCGGTGCAGCGCAATTATTTGGACTTATTTCTTGACTTACCATGGGAAGAATTTTCTAAAGACCAGTTTGATTTAAAGCGTGCACAAAAGATTTTAGATCGAGATCACTACGGTTTAGAAGAAGTAAAAAAACGCATTATAGAATATCTAGCAGTACTAAAGTTACGCAATGATATGAAGTCTCCCATCTTATGTCTCTATGGTCCTCCAGGTGTTGGGAAAACTTCTTTAGGAAAATCTATAGCAGAAGCTTTAGGAAGAGAATACGTGCGTATATCTCTAGGAGGAATGCGAGATGAAGCAGAGATTCGTGGACATCGTAAAACTTATATTGGTGCTCTTCCTGGACGTATTATTCAGAGTTTAAAAAAAGCAGGAACATCTAATCCAGTATTTGTTTTAGATGAGATTGATAAATTGACTTCGAATTCACAGGGGGATCCATCTTCGGCCTTATTAGAGGTGTTAGATCCAGAACAAAACGGTTCTTTTTATGATAATTTCCTAGAGATGGGCTATGACCTTTCTAAGGTTATGTTTATTGCAACAGCGAATAATCTAGGAAGTATTCAACCCGCTTTACGCGATCGTATGGAGATAATTAATGTGAGTGGATACACCATCGAAGAGAAAGCGATGATTGCCCAAAAGCATTTATTACCCAAACAATTAGAAGAGCACGGTCTTGGATCAAAAGATTTAAAGCTCAATAAAGCGATTTTAGAAGCCATAGTAGAAGGTTACACTCGTGAGTCTGGGGTAAGAAGCTTAGAGAAACAAGTGGCCAAGGCAGTGCGATATGTAGCAAAGTCTATCGCCATGGAACAAGCCTATCTCATGCAGCCTAAGTTGACAGAGCTAAAAACCATATTGGGTCCCAGGAAAGTCACAAGAGATTTATATGAGAACAATGAAACAGCCGGTGTTGTTATTGGTTTAGCTTGGACCGTAATAGGAGGAGATATTCTCTTTATTGAATCAGCATTGTCTAAAGGCAAAGGGCAGTTGTCGATTACAGGGAATCTGGGAAAGATTATGAAAGAATCTTCCACTATTGCAATGGAATATATCAAAGCTAACGCTAAGCGATTAGGTTTAAGCGATTTTCCTTTTGAAAAAAACAACATACATATTCACGTGCCAGAAGGTGCTACACCAAAAGACGGTCCTAGTGCTGGGATTACGATGTTGACATCTTTAGTCTCTTTGTTTACCCAAAAGCGGGTTAAAAAGTACCTTTCAATGACAGGTGAGATAACACTTCGCGGAAAGGTATTGCCAGTAGGGGGAATCAAAGAAAAAATTCTTGCAGCTAAGCGTTCTAAGATTAAAGAAATCATTCTATGTGAAAGTAATCGCAAAGATGTAGAAGAAATCAAAGCAGACTATTTAAAAGGCCTTACTTTTCACTTTGTAAAAGAAATGCACGAAGTCCTTGATCTAGCGATTACTGATCAAAAGGTAAGGCACGCTAAAGTATTGTCATAAATGTGTACTGTAACTTTTGTTCCCATTAAAGAGGGTTTTGTCTTTAGTTCAAATCGAGATGAAGATCCCAAGCGTGCCGCACAAAACGTCGTGGTAGATGAACGTGGGGATTTAAAAGTTTATTTCCCGCAAGATGAAGGTGCTAGTGGAACCTGGTTTGCTTATTCTAATGCAGATCAATTTGCGTGTGTGCTCAACGGCGCTTTTGAACCCCATCAAAGAAAAGAATTTTATACCATGAGCAGAGGTATAATGGCTTTGACTTATTTTGACTATGTTACTATTGATGAATTTATCAATGAATTCAACTTTGAGGGGATGGAGCCATTTACTATTATCCTTTACAATAAGGGTGACTTTAAAGAATTAAAATGGGATGAGCTTGAATTACATGTGCGATCACTCTCTTTACAAAACATACATTTATGGTCTTCTGCAACGCTTTACAATCAAGAATGGTGGTTAGATCGTTCGGTTAATTTTAAAGAGTTTGTTGCGCGAAAACAACCCGATCAAGTAGGGATCATGGACTACCATAAAACCGTTTTACTTTTTGAGCCAGAAGCGCTTCAAGCCTTACTAGGTAGCCAATCACCTTTAACAAATCTTCCTGTGAAAACAACCAGTGTATCTTCTTTGGAAAAAACTTCTCTAGGCTTTAAATTTAAATTTCACCGTACAGACGATCAAGTGAAATTATCTAAATCAAATCATTAAGCTTATTTTTACGCTATGGAAACAACTGTGATTGCGATTGATGGTTATGCTTCTACTGGGAAAAGTACCTTATCTAAACGGCTAGCCACTCATCTGGGTTATACCTATGTCGATACTGGTTATATGTTTAGGGTGATTTCTTTCTTAGTTATTCAGAAGGATTGGCTCAACGAGAAAGGGATAGATCTAGCTCCCTTGAACCAAGCTTTACCACAACTTCAGTTTAGCTGGGAAAGCCAAACGACTGGTGAGAAGTTAATGATGGTAAATGGGAAAATATATGGAGAAGAATTGCGAAGCGCTAAAGTGTCTAATTTAGTGAGTCAGGTGGCATCTATCCCGGCAGTAAGAACCCATTTATTAAATCAGCAAAGAGCACTTTCCAAAGCGGCATCTGTGGTAATGGATGGTCGTGATATTGGAACAGTGGTCTTTCCTAATGCAAAGTTCAAATTTTTTTTAAATGCTACCCCGGCGATAAGAGCACAGCGTCGTTTTGAAGAGATGCAAACGAAGGGAATTCCTGGTTCTTATGAGGAAGTACTGTTGAATGTAATTGAGCGGGATAGATTAGACAGTTCAAGAGCGATTGCCCCTTTAAAAAAAGCCAAAGATGCTATAGAAATTGACACTTCTTCCCTCATCATAGAAGAAGTCTTTGATTTACTCTGTAGCCACTTAGGAAAGGCGGTCTAGGGTACTTATGAATTTTTCTAATTCCTCGGATTGTTGAGTACCGATCAAAAATTTCTCCTTGTTCTTTAATTGTACATAAAGACTTTTCCACTGGTTACATTGTACACAGTTCCGTATTGAGTCCAAAGGCACACGCCACACCCACCCACAAAACTATAGGGGATAAATTGATATTGGTCCACTTCCCCCCAAGCCACGGTTCGTTTAGAGTAAGGAAAGAAATGCAATGCAATTGAATCCCTTGACTGTCGATCTTTGTTTTTAGTTGGTTGATCCAAAAAAAGAAGGCAAAGCCAAACCCAAAGAAGAGTGGTCCCTCAAGATGTTTGATAAATACCTCTTCTTTTAAATTTTATGGCAGAGTAGCTTCATCATCCAAGCATCTTATTGCCCAAGGGGTTTAACACTAAAGCTTGCAGAAGTAAAGTCCCCTATTTTTTTCCATAAACATCAAAGAAGCGATCACTAAGCCAAATCCAAAAACATAGACCAAGTTCCAGCCTTTAGGCCACTTAAAGAATTGCCACGAAAGTGGCGGAAGTCAAAACGAAAAATCGAGTTCACGGCATAAGTAGGTTTTAAGATTAGTAAAAATTAGGTAGGACTAAAATAATAATTATTCTAAAAAACGTCAAGCTTAAATAACCTAATAGAGTTTGTCAATCCATTAAAAGCCAGTATATTTGCGCACCCTTACGATGAATTAAGGCAAGGGAAAAAAGAAACAAAATAAAACAACTTCTGTTGTTTTTCGTTTAAAGCCTTATAAAACAGCAGAATACAAAAATATTTTTTTAGCCATGGCTGAAGAAACTACACCACAAGCTTCACCAGAGCAAGACGCTCTTAAAGCAGCTGAAACTCCTCAAACAGAAGAAACAACACAAGAAACAGTTACAGAAGCGCCTAAGGCAAACAATGCAGAAGACTTTTTGAAAGACTTCAACTGGCACCACTACGAAGAAGGAATCGACGTAATCGAAGACAAGCAATTAGAAGAATTCGAAGCATTAGTTCGTGAAAATTTTGTAGATACTGCAGATGACGATGTGATCGAGGGAGAGGTTGTTTACATGACCGCTCGTGAGGCCATCATCGATATCAACGCAAAATCAGAAGGGGTAATCTCTTTAAACGAGTTCCGTTATAACCCTAATCTTAAGGTGGGAGATAAAGTTGAGGTTGTCGTTGATACCCGTGAAGACCGCACTGGTCAATTGGTTTTATCACATCGTAAAGCACGTGTGATTAAAGCATGGGATCGCGTTAATAATGCCCATGATAGTGGTGAAATCGTTAACGGTTTTGTTAAGTGTCGTACTAAAGGGGGAATGATTGTCGATGTATTTGGCATCGAAGCCTTCTTACCAGGATCACAAATTGATGTGAAGCCAATTCGCGATTACGATCAATATGTAAATAAAACAATGGAATTTAAGGTGGTGAAAATCAACCACGAATTTAAAAACGTTGTTGTTTCGCACAAAGCATTGATCGAAGCAGATATTGAAGAACAGAAAAAAGAAATCATCGGTCAGCTTGAAAAAGGTCAAGTACTTGAAGGTACCGTTAAAAACATTACTTCTTACGGGGTGTTTATTGACCTGGGCGGTGTAGATGGATTAATTCACATCACAGATCTTTCTTGGAGTCGTATCAACCACCCAAGTGAAATCTTAGAATTAGATCAGAAATTAAATGTCGTTATCCTTGACTTCGACGATAATAAGTCTCGTATCCAACTTGGATTGAAGCAATTAAGCGATCACCCATGGGAGAAACTTGGCGATACAATCAAAGAAGGTAAGAAAGTAAAAGGTAAAGTAGTTGTTATTGCTGACTACGGTGCTTTTGTTGAAATCGAAGATGGTGTGGAAGGATTAATCCACGTATCAGAGATGTCATGGTCTACTCACTTACGTTCTGCGCAAGACTTTGTTACAGTAGGAGATGAGGTAGAAGCACAGATTTTAACGATTGATCGTGAAAGCCGTAAAATGTCTCTAGGGATCAAACAATTATCACAAGATCCATGGACAGATATTACAACTAAATATCCTGTGGGGTCTAAACACCAAGGAATCGTTCGCAACTTCACTAACTTCGGTGTATTTATCGAATTAGAAGAAGGAATCGACGGATTAGTTTATATCTCTGACCTTTCTTGGACAAAGAAAGTTAAGCATCCATCTGAAGTATTAACAGTTGGTGAAACCATCGATGTTGTTGTACTTGAGTTAGATGTAGATGGACGTAAATTGAGCTTAGGACACAAGCAGACGCAAGACAATCCTTGGGATAAATATGCGACTGACTTTGCCGAAGGAACAGTTCACAATGCTGAGTTAACAGAAATCGTTGACAAAGGAGCTACCATTGCATTCAATGAGGATATTACTGCATTTGTTCCTTATCGTCACTTAGAGAAAGAAGACGGATCTAAAATCGGTTTAAAAGAAGCAGTAGATTTCAAAATCATTGAATTTAACAAAGACTTCAAAAGAGTTGTTGCCTCTCACACTGCTATCTTTAGAGATGAAGAGCGTAAGAATATTCGCAAAGCCACGAAGAAGATGCAAGCAGATAATGCAGAAAAAACTACCCTAGGGGATTTAGATGCGTTAATGAACTTGAAACAACAAATGGATAAGGAGTAAGCTTCTATCTATTTTATTCACAACCCGCTGATTGCAGCGGGTTTTTTTTTGGCCGAAGGCGAAATGCACAAGCAAAAAAGTTCTATTTTTGTACAAAGTCTCTTTATGCAGCCAAAGCTTTTACTCAATGAACATCAGATCGAGATTCTCTTGCATCGTTTGGCTTGTCAATTAATAGAAAACCATCGCCATTTTTCCAATGCCGTTTTAATAGGTTTACAGCCGCGGGGGATTTACCTCTTAGATCGTTTGACCCAATGTCTAGTTGAAGATTATGGGAGAGATAATCTTACCATTGGAAAGCTAGATATTACTTTTTTTAGAGACGATTTTCGCCGTTCAGATAAACCCCACGCCGCTAGCTCAACAGAAATGAATATTCCCATCGAAGGCAAAGACATTGTTTTTATAGATGATGTACTCTATACGGGTCGCAGTATTCGTGCTGCCTTAACTGCTATTGAATCCTACGGAAGACCAAAGAGTATAGAGCTTTTAACCCTAATTGATCGTCGTTTTAGCCGCGACCTTCCCATTCAACCCGATTATATAGGACGTCAAGTAGACGCCTTGCAAAACGACAAGGTTACGGTTGAGTGGAAAGCTACTCATCAAACTGACGCCGTTTACCTCTTGAAAGATATTTTATGAATACATTAGGTGTAGATCATTTACTGGGCATCAAATACCTCAAAGAAGCAGATTTAGAGCTCATCTTTGAAACCGCAGATCACTTTAAGGAAGTCATTAATCGACCCATTAAAAAAGTACCTAGTTTGCGTGATGTTACCATTGCGAACCTCTTTTTTGAAAACTCTACCAGAACCAAACTCTCTTTTGAGTTGGCAGAAAAGCGTTTAAGTGCAGATATTCTTAACTTTTCTGCTGCGCAGTCATCGGTTAAGAAAGGTGAGACTTTGATTGACACAGTCAATAATATTTTGGCCATGAAAGTTGATATGGTCGTGATGCGTCATCCTAATCCTGGTGCAGCAGAATTCCTTTCTAAAAATGTCAATGCCATTATTGTAAATGCAGGAGACGGAACCCACGAACATCCCACTCAGGCTTTACTTGATGCTTATTCTATTCGAGAGCGTTTTGGTGAAGTCACCGGGAAGCGCATCGTGATTGTAGGTGATATCCTGCATTCTCGCGTTGCCTTATCTAATATTTTTGCACTCAATATGCTGGGGGCAGAAGTAAAAGTTTGCGGACCCAAAAGCCTCCTGCCCAAATATATAGAATCGCTAGGAGTAACCATAGAACCAGATTTAAAGAAAGCCTTAAGCTGGTGCGATGCGGCCAATATGCTTCGCGTACAAAACGAACGCATGGACAAGAATTATTTTCCATCTATTCGCGAATACACTCAGTTATATGGTCTTACTTTACCCTTATTAAATAGCCTGCGTAAAGAAATCATTATTCTTCATCCTGGACCTATGAACAGGGGAGTAGAAATTAGCTCTGACGTGGCTGATTCTGAACACGCTATTATTCTAGACCAAGTCGAAAACGGAGTCGCCATTCGTATGGCGGTAATCTACCTTTTAGCTGCAAAACTCATTAAGCCACAACAGTAATGGACCCTTTTGGCCAGCCCATACAAACACTTGTTTTAAGTTTGCCTTTGGTGAAAGATTTGGTCACTGACCTAAGACAAGATTATATTTTTGATGCTTTCACCATTACCATCAATGACGCTTTTGTCACAGCTTATACTGAGTTTTTAGGGGCAATCGAAAGCGAAGCATATTTGAGGGTTTTAGTAGTACAAAACAAATTTTTATCCCTCTTTCCAGAAACCATTGTGGTTGTCCCTACTTTGGGCGAAGCCGAAGATTTGATTGAAATGGAGCGTATAGAAAGTGATTTAGGCTAATAAGATGAAACTAACCATACTGGGCTGTAATGCCGCCACTCCCCGAAAAAACGCTCAGACTACCGCACAATTATTAGAAATTAAAGGCCAAATGGTCTTGATTGATTGTGGAGAGGGAACGCAGTTGCAACTGCGCAAGCTAGGCGTTAAATTTGTCCGCATCAAGCATATCTTTATTTCTCACCTACACGGGGATCATTTTTATGGTTTAATAGGTTTAATCTCTACCTTTCGTCTGTTAGGTCGCACCGCAGATTTACATGTCTATGGCCCAAAAGGAATCAAAGAAATCATCACCCTTCAACTCAAATTAGCTAAGTCCTGGACAGATTACAAGCTCTATTTTCATGAACTTCATAGTACCCATTCAGAAATGCTGTTAGATCACGAAAATTTTACGATAGAAACTTTGCCACTTGATCATCGGGTTTACACCAATGGCTATCTTTTTAGAGAAAAAATAGGCTCTCGAAAAATCAATCAATCTGCTGTTGATACCCATGGGGTGAGCATCGCTGATATGGAAAACCTGAAACAAGGAAAAAACATAACCCTTGAAAACGGAATGACCATCGAGAACCAACGTTTGACCCTTGATCCAGATGCGCCCAAGTCTTATGCTTTTTGTAGCGATACAGCTTATCTACCTGATCTAGCTCAACTTGTTAAAGGCGTTAGTTGCCTTTACCACGAAGCAACTTTTCTTGATACTCACCATGACCTTGCTTTAAAAACCAAACATAGTACTGCTGCAGATGCTGCACGAATCGCTGCTGCGGGAGAAGTAGAACAATTGGTCCTTGGACATTTTTCCTCTCGCTATCCAGATTTAAAGGAGTTTATCACCCAGGCCCAACGCCATTTCCAAAATGTTCATTTAGCAGAAGATGGGAAGAAATTTTTGATCTAATATAATTGTTATTCAGATGTCAAAAAATGCTTTGCAAAAAAATTTCCCCTTTTTTCGGTATTGTGCTAACTTGCAGTAATGAGTATAGAAAAAGATATTGGACACTTACGTAAGTCATACAAAAGAGGCGCTTTAAGCGACGCCATAAAAAATGTTTCTCCCATAAGTTTGTTTGAACAATGGTTTGCCGAGGCAGAATCCCATCCAGCCATTGAAGAAGCCAACGCCATGTCCCTCGTAACGCTAGGGGAAGATAATTTCCCCAAAGCCCGTGTGGTATTATTAAAGCAATTTAGCCCTGAGGGTTTTGTTTTATATACCAATTATAAGAGTGAAAAAGGGAAAGCATTATTATCACATCCAAAAGTTGGAATAAGCTTTTTTTGGCCCGCATTAGAACGACAAGTTATTATTAAAGGAACAGCAGAAAAGGTTGCTGCAGAAGTTTCTGATGCATATTTTTCTTCACGCCCTTTAGGAAGTCAGCTAGGGGCAATTGCCTCAAATCAAAGTGAGGTGATCCCATCTAGAGAAGTACTTGAAGAACGCTTAGCCGATTTAGAAGCAACTTATAAAGATATTGCACCTAAACGTCCAGAATATTGGGGTGGGGTGTTAGTGCGTCCTAAGCAAATAGAATTTTGGCAAGGTCGGCTTAATCGTTTACACGATCGTTTGCGTTATGATTTAACCAGCGTTTCTGATTGGACTGCAGAACGCCTCTCTCCCTAATGAAAGAATTGTTGGTTTTACGGCATGCTAAATCCTCATGGGAATGGTCTGTAGAAGATCGTAATCGTCCTTTACAGCCCAAAGGGATCAAAGCGATTATTGCTGTGGCACAACACTGGAAAAAAAAATTTCAGACCTTTGAAACGATTGTGAGTAGTCCTGCAAATAGAGCGTTACACACCGCTACTATTCTCGCGCATGAAATAGGCTTCCCTTTATCTCAAGTCTCGATCAAAGAAACCCTGTATAGCTTTAATAGTGAAGATGTTTTACGGCAGATAAAACAACTTGACGATCGCTTTTCAAAAATAATACTTGTAGGGCACAATCCAGCCTTTTCTTATGCGGCAGATTATCTTTCGGTTAAGCCCACCCCACAACTCAAAACCGCTAACTGGATTTCTCTTACCTTTGCACAATCCCTGTGGGTAAATGTAGCCAATGGGCAAGCCACTTATGGCAGTAAAAAAGAAGCATTAAAACATCAATGAAAGAAAATCAATTTATTAATCGAGAGCTTAGTTGGTTAGATTTTAATGCCCGGGTGTTACAAGAAGCGGCAGATCCCTCTGTCCCGTTAATCGAGCGATTGCGTTTTTTAGGAATTTTTTCCAATAATCTTGACGAGTTTTTTCAGGTGCGTTTTGCTACCGTAAAACGCATTGCCCAGTCCCAGAAAACAGGAAGGAAAGCCCTGGGAGGAATAGAGGCTGTTGAGCTTTTAAAAGACATTACACAGGTTGTGATCAAGCAACAGACCGATAGTGCAAAGATATTGGATGAGATTGAGAATCAACTTGAAAAAGAAAACATTCACTTTTTAAGAGAGGAAGAAGTCAATGCTGCACAAGCAGAATTTTTAAGAGATTACTTTTTACAAAAGGTAAGTCCTCGTCTAGTCACTGTAATATTAAAAGATGAAGAACAAGATTTTACTGATAATAAGGCTTTTCTCGCAATAAAAATGGAAATAACCTTCACAGAAAATTCAGCCAAAGGTGAGAAACTCTATGCTGTGATTGAAATGCCTAAAGAGGTCGACCGCTTTGTCGTTCTTCCGCCAGAAGGTGAAAAACAAAATTTAATGATGTTAGATGATTTGATTCGCTACCATTTCCATTTGATTTTTAGCATGTTCAATTTTGATAGTATAGAAGGGCATATGATTAAAATCACACGAGATGCCGAGTTGGACATTGAAGAAGATGTAGGAAAGAGTTATGTGGAGAAGATTATTGACAGTGTTAAAGATCGCCTTGTTGGAGATCCAGTTCGTTTGGTACACGATAAAACAATTGCCCCAGAGACCCTTGCGATAGTGATGCAAAAGCTAGGGGTCGCTTCAAGCGATAGTTTAATTCCGGGGGGGCGTTATCATCACCGTAGGGACTATATGAATTTCCCCAGTTTAAATCGAAAAGATCTACTCTATAGTGCATTTCCAGCATTGCCTTTAAAAGAGGTCTCCTTAGAAGAAAATATTTTAGAAGCAGTCGCTAAAAAAGATTATATGATCTATACTCCCTATCAAAATTTTGCTTATGTCATTAAGTTTTTAAGGGAAGCAGCATTAGATCCACAAGTTAAGACCATCAAGATTACCATTTATCGTTTAGCAAAATTATCTCAAGTGTCCAGTTCGTTGATCAATGCTTCTAAAAATGGAAAAAAAGTACTAGTACAAATCGAGTTGCAAGCTCGTTTTGACGAAGAAAATAATATCCAAGCTGCTGAAAGTTTGGAAAAAGCAGGAGTGCAATTAATTTTTGGTGTACCTGGTCTAAAAGTACATACCAAGATTTGTGTCATTGAACGCCTAGAAGGGAAGAAACTCAAACGCTATGGATTTATCAGTACGGGGAATTTTAACGAATCTACCGCCCGTATTTACACTGATTATACCCTTTTTACTTCTCATCAAAAGATTCTCAAGGATGTGTCAAAGGTTTTTAATTTCCTTTCTGTGAATTACAAGATTAAAAAATACAAACACCTTATTGTTTCTCCTCATTATACTTTTTATGCTTTGATTCGTTTAATCGAGCAAGAAATTGCAAATAAATCGCAGGGAAAGAATGCGCGTATCCGACTAAAACTCAACAATATTACCAATTATAAAATTATTAGTAAACTTTATGATGCCAGTCGAGCTGGAGTAAAAATCGATATGATTGTTCGCGGGGTATGTTGTTTGATTCCCGGAGTAAAGGGAATGAGCGAAAACATTCGTGTGATTAGTGTGATCGATAAGTTTTTAGAACATCCCCGGGTGTATATTTTCGAGAATAATGGGGATCCACAAATGTATATTTCATCTGCTGACTGGATGACGCGAAATATAGACAATCGTGTAGAGGTTGCTTGTCCTATTTTAGACAAAGGCCTCCAGCAAGAATTGCTTGATACATTTATGATATCCTGGAATGACAATGTTAAAGCACGTTTAGTCAATACCAAAAATCAAAATGCCTTTGTTTCAAATCAAGAAAAAGCAATTCGATCACAATGGGTTACATATGCTTATTTTAAAGAGAGACTAAGTCAATGAAGATAGAACCTTATGCCGCGATAGATATTGGTTCTAATGCCGTTCGTATTTTGATTTCTAATGTAGTTGTTTCCCCCGGTAATCATCCTAAATACATGAAAAGTTCCTTGGTGCGTGTTCCCATTCGTTTAGGGCAGGATTCTTTTACGGTAGGGGAAATTTCTCCCCGTAATATCAGGCGCATGATTAAGGCCATGAAAGCGTTCAAGTTGATCATAAAACTCAACAACGTCAAAAAATATATGGCTTGTGCTACTTCTGCCTTACGCGAAGCGAATAATGCTAGTGAGGTTATTAAAGAAGTAAAAAAGAAAACAGGAATTGAGATTCAGCTCATCGATGGAAAACGTGAAGCAGAAATTATCGCGACTACTAATATTTTTGAGTCCATCAATAAAAATCGAACCTTTCTCTTTATCGATGTAGGAGGGGGTAGTACAGAGTTTTCTGTCTTGGTAAAAGGAGAACGGGTAGTTTCTAAATCTTTTAAGGTGGGAACCGTTCGAATGATTAATAATATGGTGAATGAAAAGGTGTGGGAAGAAATCATGGTATGGGTTGAATCCCATACAAAACACTACAATAAACTTGCCTTATTAGGTTCTGGCGGAAACATCAATAAACTTTTTAAGATCGCTAAAGTAAAAGAGGGAAGACCCCTTAGTATGATCAAACTCAATCAACTTTATAACGAGCTAAATCAATTGGATTATAACGAACGAATTCTAAAATGGGAACTCAATCCCGACAGATCTGATGTAATTATTCCAGCATCACAAATCTATTTAAAGGCCCTGCAATGGAGTGGTGCTTCTGAAATTTTTGTCCCTAAGATTGGACTGTCAGATGGGATGATAAAAGTCTTGTATCACGAAAATAATTAAGTGTATTTCAAGTTTATTGTGCTGCTTAAAGTTATCCATAATACCTAAATAAGATTTTAAAGGTCTAAATCTAATTTTCTAAGCAATTCGTCTATGGCAGGATTTATTTCTCTTAAGCGATTGTATTTTTCTTCGGGAGTGTAAATAAAATTCTTCTCTTCCGTTTCTTTTACTACTACTTTAATTTGAATGTCATAATTTTTTAAGCCCTCTCTTATATAAGGCAAAAAGTAAACAAACTCTCTCTCTAATTCAACCTTATTAAGTGGAGAAGGAACGTTGTACTCTATGATATTTTCATTAACAATTTTGGGTTGGCTTAGTTGAAAAAGTGAGGCTAAATTTTGTTCTCTTTTTTTAGTTTTTTGTTCTTGCCACTTTTTCCAGTACTGTTCTAATTGTTCTTGGGTAAAAGGGTCATTAGGTAATTCTCCTACTTTTTCTACTGGCTTTTGCTGTTGTTCCCATTCTTTCTTTTTTCGAATGCTCGCTAAAGACAAGGAAGAGACTTGTTTCCCGTCTTTTGAATTGATTGAAATTTTGGGAGCTGTGAGTGCAGTTGGAGTAGGGGGACCAGTCACAGTCGGGGAAATAGCTGTTTCTGTCTTTTTGACCGCAGGGGTTTCTTCAAATGTTTTTTTAGGGTGATATTCTGCCTTAGGTTCTGCTTCTGTTTGAGGAGGGGTTATAGCAGTTGGAGGTGCGGTTTTTGATTTAGACTGAAGAAAGAAAGAGGTGGGAATTAAGCTTCCTTTTTTTTTTCTCCATTAAAATGGAGGGAGGCAATTTGCATGAGGCATAATTCTACATGCAAGCGTTTATTTTGACTGTTTTTGTATGATAGCTCGCAACTATTGGCAAGGTCCATAGCATCGGCAAGCCACGCTAGTGTAACCGATTTTGTTTGTTCTGCATAACGGGATTGTAGTCGTACACCTATATCTAATAAAGGAATTGTTTTGGGTTCTTTACACAAGTACAGATTACGCAAATGACTGGCTAGACCACTAATAAATTGTTCTCCATCAAAGCCTTTTTGGACAATGCCATCATATTGAATCAAGGCCTCTGGAATCTCATAGGCAATTAACTTTTCCACCAAATTTAAATAGGCTGAGTGGTCAAGGATATTGAGATTCTCTGCCACCGAACTCACCGTGAGATTGTTATTACAAAAACTACACATGCGATCATAAATAGAGAGGGCATCACGCATGGCTCCATCTGCTTTTTGACCAATTAGATGCAGGGCTTCTTCTTCAAAGGTTACTCCTTGTTCTTTTGCAATATTCGCTAAATATAGCTGTATGTCATTTGGGGTAATGCGTTTAAATTCAAATATTTGACAGCGAGATAATATAGTGGGGATAATCTTGTGTTTCTCAGTGGTCGCCAAGATAAAGATGACGTGTTTTGGTGGTTCTTCTAAGGTCTTTAAAAAGGCATTAAAGGCTGAGGTTGACAACATGTGTACCTCGTCAATGATATAAATCTTATGGCTCCCTGTTTGTGGTGGAATACGAACTTGCTCATTGAGTTTTCTAATGTCATCAACAGAATTATTAGAGGCTGCATCGAGTTCAAAAATGTTAAAAGCAAAGTCTTGGTCTGCTTCATTATTCCCTTGACTATTTATTTTTTTTGCCAAGATACGAGCACAGGTCGTTTTTCCTACTCCTCTTGGGCCGCAAAATAATAAGGCTTGAGGAAGTTGATCTTTAGCAATGGCGTTATCTAAAGTCTGTGTAATGGCTTGTTGACCAACAACATCTGCGAATTGTTCAGGACGATATTTAAGAGCTGATATAACGAATGCTTCCATTATTTCAAATTTAAACAAAGGGATTGGGATAACCTTAAGATGATGGGGCTAAGCCGAAAAAATTATTAACAATATTGTACCTTTGCAACAAGCAGGTCTCTTATCGCTGCCCGCTTTAGTCGGGGAGAGGAAAGTCCGGACACCATAGAGCAGTATAGCGGGTAACACCCGTCGTTCGCCCAGGCGAATAGGACAAGTGCAACAGAAAGAATGTACAGGTTAAGCTGTAGTGAAACCAGGTAAACTCTATACGGTGCAACGCCAAGTATATCTACGCTTAAGAGCGGCTCGTTCAAGTAGAAGGGTAGGCGGTTGGAACCCATGAGTAATTGTGGGTCTAGATAAATGATAAGACACGACAGAATCCGGCTTATGGCCTGCTTTTTATTCTTCTCCTTTTGCCTTCCTAAAAAAACTAAAACGACTACTGCCATAAATGCGATCTTCGAAGCATAAGGGGTGCTGTGACAAATCTAAATGGCTAACGTGTTCAATAACTAAAAGTCCTTCTTTGCAGAGCCAATTATTGTCTAACAGCTGCGCTGCTAAAGTCAATAATTGGTTTTTGCTGAACATATAAGGAGGGTCGGCAAAGATAAAATCAAAGGTTCCTGCGGGTTTGCTTAGAAAACGCTCGACAGAATTTTTAATCACCGTGATAGGCATGTCAAACGACTTTGCTGTTTGATCGATAAAATAGATACAATATTTATTTTGATCAACAGCGGTGAGTTCTTGTACTCCTCTAGAAGCTAATTCAAAGGAGATATTCCCTGTTCCAGAAAATAGATCAAGGGTTTTGATTTCATCCCAGTGAAAATGGTTGTTTAATATATTGAAGAGGGCTTCTTTAGCTCGATCTGTAGTAGGGCGAACAGGAAGTTGTTTAGGAGCTTTTAATCGTCTTCCTTTAAAGGAGCCAGAGATAATCCTCATACTGGAAAGAAAGATTGAAGAAAGGGTGCGGGGTGTAGTGCATCAATAGTGGGGTACTGTGGGTCTAGATAATCAATACTGGAATAATATTCTTCTACCCCTTGATAGTATTCATTAAAATTCGAATAGCGCCCCAAAAAGAAGAGATTAAACTGTTCTGGTTTTAAAAAGAACTGTTCTGTTACATAAAACAAATAATATAAAAAGTCATCTGCGTTTTTATGTGGAAAAGTATTTTGGACTAATAACTGCCCTCCTTGAAACAAGAGGAGATCAAAATGATTTTTTCGCAAGTGGAGAAATAAGTTTTTTTTGGCTGCGCCAAAAGAAAAGTTAGATAAAGGCGTCAACAAAGCAGCACTAAGGTGAGTAACATTTAATTGAGGGAATGCCTCTTTAAAAAGATCGATTGCTTGTTGATTACAGGGGTAAACCACTTCCATGTCTAGTGACGGGAGGGTAATATGGTTAATACTTGCTTTTTTGGAGAGTGCTATGGCTCCATTTAGGTAGTTTTGGGTTTGTACAGGATCGAACAAGGGTTTGGGGACACAAACAGCAGCCTGATCCATAAAGATCAATTGAACCTCTTTTTGTTTTAATTGATGGTAATCTAAATAACTTTTAAGTGATTCTGCAGTAGGAGGATTTTCTTCTAGCGGAAGAAAATAATGTTGGTTATGGGTACAAAAAGAAAATCCATCCTTATGAATAAGGATGGATAAGTTATTTTGTGCGATTTGCTTATTGTTTAGCTGCATCAAATATGGTTGGCCAGTTTCCGTTAGTGCTTACCTCTGTTAAAGAACCTAGAATAAGAGCGGGACCGTTTACACCGTCAACAGAAATAGTTTCGTTTTCTTGTTTTAATAAGTCTTGATTTTGATCATATAAAACAATGTTTTTTGACACCTTTACCTCAAATACAGGGACCTTATAGCCGTTTTTATCGATGATCTCGGCTTTGATGTCAAAAGTTTTATCTTCTATTCCTTCAATGGGGACATAAGCCATTTTTTTGTAGTCTTCTGTATCGGCAAAGAGGGAGTCTTTGACGGGGACAGTTCCTAGGGTATCAATAACAACCACTTCTTTCAACATATCAATGCGGTAGATTTTATCGTACTGTAAGTAAGAAGAATCTCTTTTTTCAATCAAGGTGAAGATCCCAGTATCAACAAAAGCAACAAGACTATCAAAGTTGTTAGCAAAAACGCCCTTGACGTCTTTGTGAGCGATTTGAGCTTTGCGAATATCTTTTAAACGATCAATTACTTGCGCGTAACGTTCATTTTTTATTTTGTTAAAGTTGATTGGACCGTTGATTGAGTCATAAATTTTGTAACTAAAAAAGACAATCAATATCCAAAGTACAACTTGAGCGGCAATCTTCATTTTAAATTATTTTGTATGAAACAAAACTACAATTTTTTTTTATTCAGAAAAGGTTTTGATAAATGATTTATCTTTCGAGCAAAATCCCTCATGCAAGTCAGCGAATTTAACGCTTTATTGATCAAAATGTTCCCGTTTAAGCCCACTGTTTCACAAACGATGTGGATCAACGAAATAACAGACTTTTTGTTCCATGCCGATAAAAACACTGTTTTTGTTCTTCAGGGATATGCTGGGACAGGGAAATCGACTTCCATTGGACATTTAGTTCGTTTCTTGCCGAAAATCAATAAGCGCGCTGTATTAATGGCTCCTACTGGGCGTGCTGCAAAAGTGATGGGTGGCTATGCGGGTAAAAAGGCCTTAACAATTCACAAGCAAATATATTACACCAAAAGTGAAGGAGGAAGCGGTATGCAATTTATCCTCAAACCCAATAAATTCATGGATACTCTCTTTGTGGTAGATGAGGCTTCAATGATAGGCGACGATCGACAAAACACTAAGCTTTTTGAAAATGGCTCTCTTCTAGGCGATCTTATCCAATATGTAGGTGCTGGCAATAACTGTCAGCTGCTATTAGTGGGAGATCCTGCACAGTTACCTCCTGTTCATTTGTCTTTAAGCCCAGCTTTGGATGGAGAATATTTAATGCACGAATTCAATAAAGAAGTGGTCGAATGTACCTTAGAAGAAGTCGTGCGACAAAAGGTCAACTCTGGTATTTTAGCAAATGCGACTCATTTGAGAGGTTTTTTAGAAGAAAATGCAGGGATAGATTTTCAGTTCGATCTTTATAACGTTAAAGATGTTGAGCGCATGATAGAAGGTAATGCCATTCTTGAAGCACTAGAAGAGTCCATTCAAAAAGAAGGATTAGAAGAAACTGTTTTTATTGTACGCTCTAATAAGCGAGCGAATTTATACAACCAACAAATTCGTCAGCGCATTTTATTTTTAGAAGCAGAACTCTCTGTAGGAGATCAATTAATGGTAGTTAAAAACAATTACTTTTGGCTTGCGCCAGAATCTGTCCCAGGCTTTATCGCTAACGGCGATTTAATTAAAATTTTATGCATCTTAGATCACAAAGAAATTTATGGTTTCTCTTTTGCAAAAGTTGAAGTCGCTATGGTCGATTATCCTGATGAAAAACCATTTGAGACCATGTTATTATTAGATACATTAAGCTCAGAAAGTCCTTCGCTCAGTTTTGAAGAAGGGAATAAATTATACCATGCGGTAAACGAAGATTATCATCATTTAACTACTAAATACAAGCGCTTTATGGCAGTTAAAAACGATCCTTATTTTAACGCCTTACAAGTCAAATATTCTTATGCGATTACCTGTCATAAATCTCAGGGAGGACAGTGGAAAAAAGTCTTTGTCGAGCAACCTTATCTACCCGATGGTCCCTCGATGGCTTATTTTAGATGGTTATATACCGCTATTACAAGAGCAAAAGAGCAATTGTATTTGATTGGTTTTGGAAAAGAATACTTTCCTAAAGAGGACTAAGATTCCCTTAAATTTCGCCTTATATTTGTCTGATATGAAAATTATTGCTGTTATTCCTGCCCGTTATGCTGCAAGTCGTTTTCCTGCAAAGTTGCTGCAAGATTTAGGAGGCGTGCCAGTGATTGTTCAAACTTATCGCACAGTGGTAGCAACAGGTCTTTTTGAAGAAGTGATTATCGCAACTGACGATAATCGCATTGCTCAAGCCATTCAAGAAGAAGGTGGTCAGGTCTTTATAAGTCAAAAGGAGCACAATTGCGGGTCTGATCGTATTGCAGAAGCCGTTGTTAATACCAATGCCGATATTGTAGTAAATGTACAGGGAGACGAACCTTTTATCCATCGTCAAAGCCTGGTCGATTTAATAGAAGTATATCATCATGACACCAATAAAGAGATTGCATTAGCCTCTTTGATGTGTCGTATTGCAGAGGTAGAAAAAATTCAAAACCCCAATAATGTCAAGGTGATTGTTGATCAAGATAATTTTGCTCTTTATTTTTCTCGTAGTTCGATTCCTTACTGTCGTAATACAGCAATAGAGCATATTTACCATAAACACATTGGAATTTATGCCTTTAGGCGCGAAGCATTGTTGGCTTTCAGCCAAAGTGAAATGACTCCTTTAGAAAAGGCAGAGAAGATCGAGTGTATTCGTTATTTAGAGCAGGGGAAGAAAATGAAAATGGTGCTTACTGCCTATGAATCCATAGGGATTGACACCCCAGAAGATTTGCGCCAAGCACAAGAAAAACTTAACACTTAATTTATGTTTCGGTTAATTGCCCAATTTTTCGCATTCAAGGTGTTTGAGTTTTCTTTAAAAGGGACTCTACCAAAAGACAAAAAATATGTAATCGCTGTGGTACCCCACACCAGTAATTGGGATTTTGTAGTCGCTATAGGGGTGCGCACCTATTTAAAAGAACCCATACATTTTGTAGGGAAAAAAGAATTGTTTACCCCTTTGACTTCATGGTTTTTTAAAGGCTTGGGCGGAATTCCACTTAACCGAAAGAAAAATGAAAAAGTAGTCGATGCAATTGCCCGTATGTATAAAGAAGAAGATGTTTTTCGTATGGCTATTGCCCCTGAAGGGACCCGTAAAAAAGTAGAAGACTGGAAAACAGGCTTCTACTATATTGCCGAAAAAGCTGGAGTGCCTATTCTCCCCATCGCCTTTGACTGGGAAAATCGCGTAATGGTTTTTCATCCATTATTTACCCCAACAGGGAATAAAGAAAAAGATTTTACTTATTTGAAATCCCTTTTTAAAGGGGTTGTAGGGAAAGTTTCAAAATCTTCTTAGTCTTATTTACTTTTCATGTAGGAATAAATCTAGCGAGCAATTTAAAGTTTATTCGCTGGTCTCCATAGTGTGATAAACGTTCTGAACGTCGTCGTCTTCCTCAAGTTTTTCAATTAGTTTTTCGACTTCTTTAACTTGTTCTGCATTAAGTTTGGTAAGGGTCTGTGGAATACGTTCAAAACCAGAAGATAAGATTTCAAATTCACGATTTTCTAATTCTTTTTGAATATTACCAAAGTTATCAAATGGACCATATAGCAAGACTCCATCTTCATCTGAAAAGACTTCTTCTACCCCAAAATCGATAAACTCTAATTCTAATTCTTCTGGATCAATTCCCTCTGGATTGATGCGAAAGTTACAAGTGCGATCAAACATAAATTCTACTGAGCCAGAAGTTCTAAGATTCCCGTTAGCCTTATTAAAATAACTGCGAACATTAGCAACGGTTCGGTTATTATTATCTGTGGCAGTTTCAACTAAAATGGCAATCCCATATGGAGCATAGCCTTCAAAGAGCACTTCTTTATAGTTTTCGGTATTCTTATCAGAGGCCTTTTTAATGGCACGTTCGACATTGTCTTTAGGCATATTCGCCGCCTTTGCATTTTGAATTACAGCGCGTAAGCGAGCGTTGTTATCTGGATCTGGCCCACCTTCTTTTACCGCCATGACAATGTCTTTCCCAATGCGGGTAAAAGTTTTAGCCATAGCAGACCAACGTTTCATTTTTCGTGCTTTTCTAAATTCAAAGGCTCTTCCCATTTCTAGTGTTTTTTGAAGTTAAACAAAGATAAAAAACTTTGGGTAGTAGTATAAAAATAATGGATGACACGATTTAAATATTTGATAAAACTAATCTGATTCACCTTTTACAAAGTGCATAATGATAAGAGGTTTAATTTAAAAAAAGACGTCTACTGGTTATCGGCAAGGGCAAGGTGTGAATCGTCGAGGATTTCATCACATGAGGGGAGTAGGTGTGGAGGTAGTTTATTCTCTTTGGGTAGCACAGCGATATAACGCATGTCGTTTGTCGTATAAACTTGTTTAAAAATCATTTTATCCCAGCCGCGTTTGGCCGCTAGGCGTTTATGGAAATCATAATGGGTGATTAAGTCTTTTGTTCCCAAATGAAAAATACCAGATAATTTTTGATTGATGATATAGTGGATCTGTTGGCAAAGTTTACGGTCACTATTTAAATTGATAATCGTGTTTGGAAAAACTTCAATAGGTTTGTTTTTCGCCATCTTCGCTTGTATTTCTCTAACCCTGGGAGAGTGTAACCCAAAAACCATAGGTAAGCGAGCAATAACATATTTACTGGGCGAAAGTCGCATAATGTCATTTTCAATTTTGATCTTTAAGCGACCATAGACACTTTCTGACAAGGTTTTGTCAAACTCGTAAGACGGATAATTGTGAAAAGCGTCATAAACATTTGAAGAGGAGAGAAACATTAAGCGACAATCAAAGTATTTACAGTGTTCTACGAGTTGTTGATGCAGATCTTTTTGGTGGTCAAAAGGTCCGCGAACAGCAGAAATAATCAACTTTGGTTTTACTTTTTTTAATACCTCATTAACGTCTTCTTGGGTGTGGTCAAAGTGAAAAAAGTGCTGATTCTTTTTGAATTGCTTACTCACATAATAAGTGGCATAAGTGTTGTAATAGGGGCTAAGTTCTCTATAGAGCGCATTGCCAATAAAACCACTACCGCCTAAAATTAAGATGCGTTTCAACTTAGTTTATTTTTGAGGAGTGTAAAAGGGAAGTTTAACCACCTTAGCCGTGAGAACCTTATTACGTATTTTTATGTGAATAATAGAACCTTCACTCGCTTTTTCTATTGGAACATGTCCTAAACCTATGGCCTTGTTCAATGTAGGGGACATTGTTCCAGAGGTTACTTTACCAATGACATCTCCGTTTTCTGTAACAATATCGTGTCCAGTTCTAGGGATACCTCGATCGATTAATTCAAAGCCAACTAATTTATTTTTGGTTCCTTTCTCTTTCTGTTTACCTATTCTTTCTGCATTGATAAAACCTGTTTTGGGACGTGTAACCCAGCCTAAACCTGCTGCAATGGGAGAGCTATTGTCGTTTATTTCGTTGCCGTATAAACAGTAGCCCATTTCTAAACGCAGGGTGTCTCTTGCGGCTAGACCAATGGGTTGAACACCAAAAGCTTCTCCAGCTTTAAAAATAGCTTCCCATAGTTGGGCGACATCATTATTTCTACAATAAATTTCTACTCCACCAGAACCCGTATACCCTGTTGTAGCTACAATGATATTTTTTAAACCAGCAAAAGAAGTAGTTGTATGGGCATAGAAGGGGAGACTGGCTAAATTAAAGTCAGTTAATGTTTGCATTGCTTCAAGGGCTTTTGGACCTTGTACGGCTAGAAGAGAATAGTCTTCAGAGGCGTTGGTTAGTTGTGCATTAAATGAAGCATTAAGACCGTTAATCCATGCCCAATCCTTGTCAATATTTGAAGCATTAACGACTAAAAGATATTTTTTTTCCGCTAGTTGATAAATTATTAGATCATCGACAATACCTCCTTCTTGATTAGGGATATAATTGTATTGTGCTTTTCCCGGGATAAGTTTTGCAATGTCATTACTACATGCATGTTGCAATAAATCTAATGCTGCAGGTCCTTCTACAAAAAATTCTCCCATATGAGAAACATCAAACACTCCTAATTTTTTTCTAACGCAATGATGTTCTTCTTTAATGCTACTGTAACTAACGGGCATTTCAAATCCACCAAAAGCAACCATTTTTGCTCCAAGGGCATGATGTAATTCATTCAGTTCTGTTTTTTTCATCTTCATTTATTTAAAAGCACTAAATTGTCAACTAAATTAGCTTTTTTAAGCTATTTAGAATTTGAAAAATACAATACTTATGCACAAATACAGCCATCTTTTTTATGTCCTGTTGCTCTTTAATGTGTTTCAATTATTGGGACAAGCGAAAGTTCCTTCAGAAGAATCTTTAACTTTCCATCAAAGCAGAAGAGATGCATTAAGACAAAAATTACCTCCTAACAGTGTTGCAGTTATTTTTGCTAATCCCACTAGAAATCGTGCAAATGATGTGGACTATGTCTATCATCAAGACCCAAATTTTTTCTATTTAACTGGATGGCGTGAACCGCAATCGGTTTTATTGGTTTACTCTTCTGTTCAACAAGACGAAAAGGGAACTTTTCAAGATAAAATATACATTCAAGAACGCGACCCCAGTGCAGAACAGTGGAACGGCTATCGTCTAGGGGTAGAGGGTGCTTATAAAATGGGCTTTGATCGGGTTGCATTGCGAAGTGATTTTGTGCAAAATCCTCCTAGTTTTGATACTTTTGACAAAGTATTAATTGTTGACTTTCAAGATGATGAACGTGATTTAGCAGGCGATCCATATGATTTATATCAATTAAAAAAAACCTTTAAGTTAGCCATTAATTTTCCTGCTAACTTTAATCGAGTTCGATATCAAATTCAACAGTCTATCAGAACAGTAGAACCCGATAATTTTACTCGGTTACAAAATTATGTCGAGTGGCAGATTGGGAGAGATGCCAGCCTTTTAGAAGACCCTATCATTAAAGATTTTATGGCTTTAGAAACCCTAGGAGTCCCCGCAGACCTTAAAATGAAAACGGCTTTTGTTTTAAAAGATTACATCTTTGATGTAGAAAAACTGGAACAAATTATGGGAGATTTAAGAGAAGTAAAAGCTTCTTTTGAGTTAAAGCAGCTTAAACGAGCCATTGAGATTTCTGCCATTGGGCAGGTGGAAGTGATGAAAGCCTTACACCCTGGAATGTCAGAAAGGGAAGTACAAGGAATCCACGAATATGTCTTTAAAAAATATGGTGCTGCTTATGAGGGTTACCCTTCAATTGTGGGGGCGGGAAACAACGCCTGTGTTTTACATTATATCGAAAACAGTGATGATCCGTCTGAAACTGATTTGATGTTAATGGATTTAGGCGCAGAATATGAAGGCTATACGGCAGATGTAACCCGTACCTTGCCTGTAAAAGGATCGTTTACAGAGGAACAGCGCTTACTCTATAAAATTGTATATGATGCCCAAGAAGCAGGTATTGCAAAATCCCAAATAGGTGCCACGACAAGGGATGTGACTAAAGTAACTCAAGAAGTGGTTACCAAAGGTTTAATGGATTTAGGAATCATTTCAGAAGCCAGTGAATTTAGACGTTACTATCCACATGGTGCTGCACATCACATTGGTCTTGATGTTCATGATTTGAGTAATTATGGCCCACTCCCAGAAAATTCGATTATAACAGTAGAACCTGGCATTTACATCCCTAAAGATAGTCCTTGTGACCCCAAGTGGTGGGGCATTGGGATTCGTATAGAAGATGATATCTTGATTACAAAAGAAGGTCCTGTAAACCTTTCTGCTGGTGCGCCTAGAGCGTGGGAAGCTATTGAGGCAATTATGGCACAACCTAGTCCATTAGATGGCTTTACTTTACCTGAATTATCGAATTAAGACAGTAGATAAGACTTTAAGTCAGCATAATTTTTAATGCCAATACTTTTTTTCTCTTTGTCGAGTAAAGATTTGATGCGTTCGGGCATGGGGACTTTTCTCTCAAGGGTTTCTTCTACTGTATCTAAAAACTTAACCGGATGAGCGGTTTCTAAAAAGACGCCATATTTTCCTGGATGCTTTTCTAGGTAATCTTTTAATCCTAAATAACCAACCGCCCCGTGGGGATCAGCAATGTAAGAAGAGGTGTGATAGATTTCTCTCATCGCTTCTCGGGTAGCATCATCTGTAAAGCGATACCCCGATAGGTAATCTTTTAATTGGGTAAAATTATTTCCATAGATTTTTTGAATGCGCACAAAATTACTGGGATCTCCTACATCCATTGCGTTAGAAATGGTGGGAGTTGTTTTCACCGCGGCATATTGTCCTGTTTCTAAATAAGCAGGAACAGCATCGTTGATATTAGTCGCTGCGATAAAATGATCAATGGGTAAGCCCATATTTTGTCCTATCATCCCAGCACATATATTACCAAAGTTACCACTGGGAACTGAAAAAACAAGGGGTTGATTACGCTGAGCTAATTGACGATAAGCGATGAAATAGTAGAGCATTTGAGGGAGCCAGCGAGCAACATTAATTGAATTCGCCGAAGTCAATTTCCTTTTTGCTGTAATTTCTTGGTCTAAAAATGCTGTTTTAACCATGTCCTGACAATCGTCAAAAACACCCTCTACTTCTAAGGCAGTAATGTTTTGTCCTAGGGTAGTCAATTGTTGCTCTTGGACCTTACTTACTTTTCCTTTGGGATAAAGAATTACAACATCGATTCCTTCTACGCCTAGAAATCCATTGGCAACTGCACCTCCAGTATCTCCAGAGGTAGCCACTAGTACGGTGATTTTTTGCCCAGCATTTTTGCTATTAAAATAGCCTAAACACTGTGCCATAAAACGTGCCCCTACATCTTTAAACGCTAGGGTAGGACCGTGAAATAATTCAAGACTCCCTATATTGTCTTTTATAGGAACTACTGGAAAGTCAAAGTCTAAAGTGTTTTTTAAGATGTTTTCTAAAACCGCTTGTGGTATCTCATCTCCTACAAAAGGTGAGATGGCGGTATAAGCCATTTCGTGGATACTCAATTGAGGTAATCCCTCAAAGAAAGAGGAGCTTAAGGATGGAATCTCTTCTGGAAAATAGAGTCCTCTATCTGACGAAATACCATTCACTACTGCATTCTCAAAGCTCGTTTTAATGGTGGGATTACTGAGACTGTAATATTTCATTATGAGATGATTTGGACTCCTTTTGGATTAATTTTAGAAACAAATGTATCAAACTCTATCCCCAGGGGAGAAAAGGCATCTACAAAGGCTTGTTGAGCTTTTTCGGCGGTTGCATGTCCTTTTGAAAGGGTAAAAATAGAGGGGCCAGAACCAGATATTCCAGATCCCAAGGCACCTGCCGATAAAGCTGCTTTTTTCATTTCGTTAAAATTCGGAATTAAAACAGAACGTTCTGGCTCAATTACTACATCGACTAATGATCGTGAAATAAGATCATAATCATTCGTGTATAATGCACTAACAAGCGCGGCTAAATTTGCCCATTGTTGAATACCTTTTTCAAGTGAAATCGTTTTTTTCAAAACAGAACGTGCATCTGCGGTACGCAATTCAATTTTAGGATGAATAATGGTGGCATACAAATCTTCTGGAGAGGGTAGTGAAATAATGTCTGGTGTTTTTCCACAGCGCACTAACGTAAATCCTCCTAGAAGGGCTGGAGAAACATTGTCAGCATGTGCTGTGCCACTGGCGAGTTCTTCCCCTTTCATGGCAAATTCGATCAATTGATTACGGCTAAAAGGTTCTCCTAATAAAGCATTAATCCCAAAGACGGCCCCTGCAGCACTTGCAGCACTACTGCCTATTCCGCTACCTGCTTTGATGCCTTTATAAATTTCAATTTCGAATCCTATATCAGTTGGTTGTTTTTCAAGTAAAGCTTCTGCGGCAACTCCAGCAACATTTTCTTTTGTGGCTAAAGGAAGCTTTTGTCCCTCAATTTTAGTGATGCGTATGCCAGGTTGTGGGGACTTATGGACGATGATCTCATCTCCTACATGATCAAGGCAAAACCCTAATACATCAAAGCCGCATGAAACATTAGCGACTGTAGCAGGAGCAAATACTTTGACTGATTCCATTAGCGTTTTCCTATTCTAATAATGTCACCAAATATTCCAGAGGCAGTTACCGCTGCACCAGCTCCAGCACCTTTAACGATAAGCGGCTGGTCACGATAGCGATCGGTATAAAAAAGAATGATATTATCACTTCCTTCTAGGTTGTAAAAATCATGCCCCTGCGGAATTTCTTGAAGGCCTACACTGGCTTGATTATTTTCAAGTTGTGCAACATACTTGAGCCTAGCATTATTTGATTTAGCATTTTCTAAGAGATGATTAAAGTGGTCATTATGGGTGTCAAGAGATTCAAAGAAGCTAGCATTGTCAAGGGTGTCTAAACATTCCTTTGGTAGGAATTGATCGTTAGCAATATCCCCTAATTCGATACCTAATCCACTTTCTCTCGCTAGAATAAGAATTTTTCTAGCCACGTCTACTCCGCTTAAATCAATTTTAGGATCGGGTTCTGTATAACCTTCTTTTTGCGCTTGAATCACCACTTCCTTAAAGGTGTTGTTTTCTAAGAAATTATTGAAGACAAAATTTAAACTTCCAGATAACACTGCTTGAATTTTATGGATACGGTCTCCCGAAGCAATAAGGTTACTCAAGGTGTCGATCACAGGTAATCCAGCGCCTACATTTGTTTCAAATAAGAATGGACTGCTGTATTTACGAGAAGTTTTTTTGAGGGTTTGGTAATTGCTTAACTGATCTGCACAGGCAATTTTATTACAAGTAACTACTCCGATATTATTTTCAAGATAGCGCTGATATTCTGTTGCTATCGCCTCGTTAGCGGTGTTATCCACAAAAATACTGTTGCGCAAGTTGAGCTTTTTTGCATGCACAAAAAATGAATTAACATCACTTTTTTCTCCTTGAGCTAATGCGTCTTCCCAACTGGTTAAGTCAATTCCAGTATCACTCAATACCATGGTTCTAGAATTTGCCATGGCAATTACGCGAATGCGCAATTGTAATATATCTTGAAGATATTGTTGTTGTTGGAGGATTTGCTCCATCAATTTGCTTCCAACATTTCCAACTCCGATTACAAATAGATTGAGCTGTTTGATGTTTTCTTCAAAGAAGGCTTCATGTAAGCAGTTCAGGGCTTTGTGGGTATCTTTTTTTGTAATGATAATAGAAATATTTCGCTCTGACGCCCCTTGTGCAATTGCGCGAATATTGACATTATTCATCCCAAGGGTACTAAACATTTTTCCACTAATCCCTTGGTGATTTTTCATATCGTCTCCCACCATGGCAACGTTTACCATATCGTTTTCAACTAAGGCGTGATCGACTTTATTTAAGGAGATTTCAAAGGCGAATTCTTCGTCGATGATCTCTTTAGCACGCTGGGCATCTTCAGAACGCAATCCAATACAGATGGAATGTTCAGAAGAGGCTTGTGTAATCATGATTACATTGATATTTTCTATGGATAAAACTTCAAACAGACGTTTTGAAAATCCAGGAATCCCTACCATTCCGCTTCCTTCAAGACTAACCAGAGAGACATTATCAATATGACTAATTCCCTTTACAACTTGCCCATTAAGAGTGCTTTTTGCTTGGGTAATTAAGGTTCCTTTGTCTTCGGTTGAAAAGGTGTTTTTTATGTAAACAGGAATATTTTTTTCCACTAGAGGTTGTAGGGTAGGGGGGTAAATAACCTTTGCTCCGAAGTGGGATAATTCCATTGCTTCTAGATAACTCAATTGAGTAATGGGATTAGCTTGAGCGACAATTTTAGGATGTGCAGTAAACATACCACTTACATCTGTCCATATTTCAAGACTACTCGCCTCGAGTATATTGGCTAAAATGGCTGCAGTAAAATCTGATCCTCCACGCCCCAGGGTTGTGTTTTCACCTTTGCTGTTTTTAGCAATAAAGCCAGGGACTAGCGTTACATTTGCTGTTGAGCTAGCATAAAGACTTTTGACTTTTTTTGCTGAGTTTTCCCAGTGAATAATCTGGCGATTATTTTGGATATTAGTTTCAATTAAGTCTCGCCCATCAAGAAGACGTACATCGATATTGTTTTCACGAAAAACAGCTGCAATGATAGTGCTCGATAGGTGCTCCCCAAAACAGGCTACTTTATCAGCTGCTTTTGGTGTGATTTCTTGTAGCATGGCGACTCCTTCTAAGAGGGTTTCTAAGCGATTGAGCTCTACTTTGACAAAGCTAATAAGGCCACTTTGACTTTTAGCTGGAATAAAACCTTTAATTACTTCAAGGTGACGTTCTTCCAAGCGAGGGAATACTGTGGTATAGTTATCGTCGTTCTTTGCCGCTTGTTCCATGGCTTGAAGCAGTAGATCTGTAACGCCACCTAGCGCAGAAACAACAACGGTACATTGTTCTTCTTGTTGAATAATAGACATTACACGGGTAATACTTGCAGAGTTGGCGACGGATGTTCCACCGAATTTTAAAACTTTCATTTTTTAGGGGAATTTTTTTCCTGTGAAAGAAAGATTGATGTTGAGTTAAATTGAATCACGGAGGTATATTTTTAGTACCCCCAGGGGGTATAAAAAAGTAATGTCTTTAACTCTATTTTGATTTTAATAAACAACATATCAATCAATTTGGCACAAAAATAAGGTAAAAGCTTTACACTTTCAAAGTGAACAAAAAAAAACTCCTCAGTTTTTAATGGAGGAGTTTTGTTTTAAGCGTTTTTGAGATCGAGTAGTAGCTTATCTGACTTCCCGTTCCAATCCAGTTTGATATGGTCGCCTTCATTCAAATTGTTTGACACAATCTCTTCGGCGATAAGATCTTCTACATAACGTTGTAAGGCTCTTGATAGCGGTCTTGCACCATATTGTTTGTCGTAACCTTTATCACAAATAAATTCTTTTGCTTTTTTAGAAAAGCTTAAAGTGTACCCTAACTTTGTGATACGTTTATCTAATTTGTTAAGCTCAATGTCAACAATCTTCATGATATCTTTTTTCTCTAAAGTATTAAAAATGACGATGTCATCTACTCTGTTGAGGAACTCTGGCGCAAATGTTTTCTTTAAAGCGCTTTCTATAACCCCTTTTTCAATCTCATCTGACTGTTTTTTTTGTGCCAATGTACTAAAACCAACGCCAGTTCCAAAATCTTTTAATTGACGCGCCCCAATATTAGAGGTCATAATGATAATAGTGTTTTGAAAATTGATTTTTCGTCCAAGGCTATCTGTTAAAAATCCGTCATCAAGTACTTGTAACATCATGTTAAATACATCTGGATGAGCTTTTTCGACTTCGTCTAAAAGGATTACTGAGTAGGGTTTTCTTCTTACTTTTTCACTTAACTGCCCCCCTTCTTCATAGCCCACATATCCAGGAGGAGCTCCAATTAAACGAGAAATCGCAAACTTTTCCATGTACTCACTCATATCAATGCGAATTAAGTTTTCTTCAGAGTCAAACATCTCCTTGGCGAGTATCTTAGCTAATTGTGTTTTACCCACACCTGTTTGTCCAAGGAAAATAAATGATCCAATGGGTTTGTCTGGAGCTTTTAAGCCAGCACGGTTACGTTGAATAGATTTTACGACTTTCTCCACAGCCTCTTTTTGACCAATAAGGCTATCGCCAATGATGCTTGAAAGGTTAGATAGTTTATTTTTTTCTGTTCTGACAATTTTCTGAACAGGAATACCAGTAATCATGGAGACTACATCTGCAATATGTTTCTCTGTTACTTCAATACGATTGAGTTTAGACTCTTCCTTCCATTTTTCTTGAGCAGAGATAAGATTGCGTTCAACGCGTTTCTCATCGTCACGCAGCTTTGCTGCTTCCTCATATTTTTGTTTGAGGACAACACTATTTTTATTTTCGCGCACCTTTTCTAATTCTTCTTCAAGGTCAACTACCTCTTGCGGAACATTCATATTTTTAATGTGTACACGAGAGCCTGCTTCATCAAGAGCATCAATGGCTTTGTCTGGTAAAAAACGATCTGAAACATAACGCGCAGTTAATTCCACACAGGCAATAAGAGCTTCATGCGTGTAGGTAACATTATGATGGTTCTCATATTTTTCTTTAATGTTCTCAAGTATTTCGATGGTTTCTTCTTCTGAAGTTTGCTCGATAATAACTTTTTGAAAACGTCTTTCTAGAGCACCGTCTTTTTCGATGTTTTGACGGAATTCATCTAGGGTAGTAGCACCAATACATTGAATTTCACCTCTTGCTAGAGCGGGTTTGAACATATTTGAGGCATCTAAGCTTCCAGTGGCCCCACCAGCTCCTACAATGGTGTGAATTTCATCAATAAATAAGATGATATCATCATTTTTTTCTAATTCATTCATGACCGCTTTCATACGCTCTTCGAATTGACCACGGTATTTTGTCCCAGCAACAAGACTAGCTAAATCAAGGGAGATGACTCTTTTTCCATAAAGCACTCTAGAAACTTTCTTTTGGACAATACGCAATGCTAGTCCTTCTGCAATAGCAGATTTACCAACTCCAGGTTCCCCAATCAAAAGTGGATTGTTTTTCTTTCTTCTACTTAAAATTTGAGAAACGCGTTCAATTTCTTTTTCTCTCCCCACTACTGGGTCGAGTTTGTCTTGTGTTGCAAGGACAGTAATATCTTTACCGAAATTATCTAAAACAGGCGTTTTAGATTTTTTTGATTTAGCGGGCTCGGCTGAGGGAACAAATGGATTTTGTTTATCTCCTGTTGCATCATCCTCTTCTTTTTCATCTGAAAAAGAGGAGCTCGTTAGATCTAAGTAATCAGAGTCATTTGTGAGCATAGCTTTGAATTGTTCTTTCACTAAATCATAGGTGATGTCTAATTTCCCGAGAAGTTTTGTAGTGGGATCGTTCTCATTACGCAAAATACAGAGCAATAAATGAACCGTATCAATTAAATCGCTTTGAAATAATTTCGCCTCTAGGAAAGTAGTTTTGAGGGCCCTTTCTGCCTGTCTTGTGAGGTGTAAATTACGTTTAGTGTTTTCAAGGCTGTTGTTATCAAGCAAAGCAGGGTTGAGTATTTCAACCTTTCTGCGTAGGTTATCTAAATCGACCTCAATGGCATTGAGTATAGTAATCGCTTTTCCACCTCCATCTCTTATAATACCTAACATAAGGTGTTCTGTCCCAATGTAGTCATGACCCAAACGCAGGGCTTCTTCTTTGCTGAAAGAAATAACGTCTTTAACACGTGGAGAAAAGTTATCGTCCATTTTCTAAGTTTTTTTCATCTTCATCTACCCAAACATCATTCCAAATCGTTTGAATCTTATTGCTAATAGACAAAAAAAACTCGGAAAATCAAAAGTATAGCAGTTAAAATTTGATCAATATTTATTCCAAATAGCATGTTAATAAATTGCAAAGAAATTCTTCCACAACATAGGGTTTGTGCGCATTAAATATTTATTTTAGCCTAAATACTTAAAGACCAAATTTCGTTATGGCTGAAGGAGAAAAACTCATCCCTATCAACATTGAAGATGAAATGAAATCGGCTTACATTGATTATTCGATGTCTGTCATAGTGTCACGTGCTTTACCTGATGTGCGTGATGGATTAAAACCTGTGCATCGCCGTGTATTATATGGAATGCATGAATTAGGGATTCGTTCAACAACTGCTTATAAAAAATCTGCCCGTATCGTTGGGGAGGTATTGGGTAAATATCACCCTCATGGAGATACTTCTGTTTATGACACTATGGTGCGTATGGCACAAGAATGGAGTCTGCGATACTTGCTTGTAGATGGACAAGGTAACTTTGGTTCTGTAGATGGTGACAGTCCTGCAGCAATGCGTTATACTGAAGCTCGAATGCGTAAAATGTCTGAAGACTTATTAGCAGATATTGACAAAGATACGGTCGACCACCAGCTTAATTTTGATGATACCCTAAAAGAACCTACCGTTCTCCCGACCCGTGTCCCTAATCTTTTGATTAATGGTGCCTCTGGTATTGCAGTTGGAATGGCAACAAATATGCCCCCTCACAACCTAACAGAAGTAATCAATGGGACAATAGATTATATTGACAATGCTGATATCACGATTGATGAGCTCATGCAGCATATCAAAGCACCGGACTTCCCTACCGGGGGAACCATTTATGGTTATGACGGTGTGAAAGAAGCTTTTCACACAGGTAGAGGACGTGTTGTTTTACGCGCTAAAGCAAATATCGAAGAGGTAAATGGTCGTGAATGCATTATTGTTAATGAGATCCCTTATCAGGTCAATAAGGCAGAAATGATTCGCAAAACAGCTGAATTGATCAACGATAAAAAAATTGAAGGAATCTCTAATATTCGCGATGAATCTGACCGTAAAGGGATGCGCATTGTTTATATTCTAAAGCGCGACGCAATTCCAAATATTGTTCTCAATAAACTTTTTAAATATACACAACTACAATCTTCTTTCAGTGTAAATAATATTGCACTCGTTAAGGGACGCCCAGAGATGTTGAATCTTAAGGATTTGATTCATTATTTTGTGGATCACCGTCACGATGTAGTTGTCAGAAGAACCCAATTTGAACTTCGTAAGGCCGAAGAGCGCGCCCACATCTTAGAAGGTTTAATCATTGCGTCTGATAATATTGATGAAGTGATCGCTCTTATTCGTTCGTCTTCTAACGCAGATGAAGCCAGAAATAAGCTAATTGAAAAATTTAAATTAACAGAAATTCAGGCTAAAGCCATTGTTGAAATGCGCTTACGTCAATTAACCGGTTTAGAACAAGAGAAACTTCGCGGTGAATATAACGAATTAGTCAAAACCATTGCAGATTTAAAAGATATTCTCGACAAAAAAGACCGTCGTATGAGTATCATTAAGACCGAACTTGAACAGATCAAAGAAAAATACGGAGATGAGCGTCGTTCTGTTATCGAATATGCAGGAGGAAACTTTAGTATTGAAGACATGATTCCTAACGATAAGGTAGTTATTACCATCTCCCATGCAGGATATATTAAACGTACCCCTCTTACAGAATACAAGACACAAAATAGAGGAGGCGTGGGACAAAAAGCCTCGACCACTAGAAATGAAGATTTCCTGGAACATTTGTTTGTTGGGACCAATCACCAATATATGTTGTTTTTTACCCAAAAAGGAAAATGTTTCTGGATGAGAGTATATGAGATTCCAGAAGGCTCCAAAACATCTAAAGGAAGGGCGATTCAAAACTTGATTAATATCGAGCAAGACGACAAAGTAAAAGCCTTTATCAATACCCAAGATTTAAAAGACGAAGAATACATCAATAATCATTATGTGATAATGGCGACTAAGCAGGGGCAGGTTAAGAAAACCTCTTTAGAACAGTACTCTCGTCCACGTGCTAATGGTATTAATGCCATCACGGTTAAAGACGGAGATGAATTGTTAGAAGCAAAACTCACAAATGGAGAAAGCGAAATTCTGTTAGCCCTCAAATCTGGAAAATCGATTCGTTTTGAAGAAAGCAAAACCCGTCCTATGGGCCGTAATGCTTCTGGTGTTAGAGGAATAACCCTAGGTGGTCCTAATGACGAAGTAATTGGAATGGTTTCTGTAAACGATGCTTCTACAGATATTTTAGTGGTATCAGAAAATGGATACGGTAAACGCTCAAGTCTTGACGACTATCGCATCACCAACCGAGGTGGGAAAGGTGTTAAAACTATTTCTATCACAGACAAAACAGGTGATCTTGTCGCAATCAAAAACGTTAGTGACGAAAACGACTTAATGATCATCAATAAATCAGGTATTGCTATTAGAATGAGTGTTGAATCTCTTCGTGTTATGGGAAGAGCCACTCAAGGCGTTAAATTGATCAATCTTAAGGGAGACGATCAAATCGCAGCAGTTGCTAAGGTCATGAAAGAAGAAGATACCATTGAAGAAAATGAAGGTGCGACAGATGACAGCACTGATGGCACGAATATTGAATAAATACGATTAAATATAATTAAACAACAATGAAACATTTATTTACCCTAATCTTAGGGCTTTTAGTAACCGTGGGTTATGCACAAAAAAAAGAGTTAAGGCAAGCACAAAAACTCTTTAAGGCATCTAAAATAGAAGATGCTAAGGCTTCTTTGAGCACTAATCAAGCCATCATTGAAGGGTCAGAAGACGCTAGAATTAAAACCCAATACCATTTTCTTAAAGGACAAATTGCACGGCTAGATAAAGACTTTCAAGCCTCTATTGACAACCTGAAGTTAGCAGAAGGGGATAGTGCTTTAAAAGCAGCCTTAGCGTCAGAGATTCAACAATTGACCTCTGATATAGTCAATGTTGCTATTGCACAGTCTGAAGCAAAAGAATTTATCCCCTCTTCAGAGAATTTATATTTAGCCTATCAGATAAACCCTGAAGAAAACAAAGATTATTTATACTATGCCGCAACAAATGCTGTTAACGGATCTGATTATAAAATAGCTTTAGAGCATTACATTCAATTGCGCGATATAAACTATACTGGTGTTGTAACAAAATATTACGTCACTGAGGTAGCCTCTGGAGAAGAGGCAGAAGTTTCTGCAACTGAGTTTGGGATTTATCAAAAATCAAAAGGTTATACCAATGCCAGATCTGAGGATACTGATTCTAAATATCCTGAAATCGTTAAAAACATTGCGTTGATTTATACTGAATTGGGTCAAAAAGACAACGCTATGAAAGCAGTTCAAGATGCGAGAAAAGCTAATCCTGGGGATGTTGGTTTAATTTTAACAGAAGCCAATATATATATTCAATTAGGAGAGAAGCAACGCTATAAAGAACTTATTAAAGAAGCCTTAAAGAAAGATCCTAGTAACGCTGTGTTATACTTTAATCTTGGGGTGGTAAATAGTGAACAAGGAGAAAATGTACTTGCTAGAGAGTATTATGAAAAAGCGATTGAAATTGACCCAAGTATGGAAAATGCTTATCTAAATCTAGTAGCTTTAATCCTAAAAAACGAATCAAAGATCGTTGAGCAAATGAATAGTCTTGGTAATTCTCGTTCAGATAACCTTAAATACGACGAGCTCAAAAAAGAAAGAGAAACACTTTATAAAGAATGTGTCCCTGTATTAAAACAGCTTATTGCCTTAGATGATTCTAATCTTGAAGCTGTGCAAACCTTGCGAAATATCTATGGAACTATTGGAGACAATTCAGGTTTTATGGAAATGAAAGCTATCATGGAAAATTATGAGCAACAATAGAAATACCTATTTGTTATTACAAAGAAAAAAAACCTTCTATTAGAAGGACTTTTTTATAGCATTGATTTGATCAAACGCAACTTGTGCGAGTGAGTTTGCTTTTCAACATTAAAAATGCCTGTTTGATCAATACGATCAATCCTTACTTGACCATGGGCATGGATGATAAAGTGGTTTTGCATTAGAATTCCCACATGAATGATATCTCCTTCTTTGTTGTCAAAAAAAGCAAGATCACCCGGTTCACTTTCGTCAATAAAGCTCAAGGTAGTCCCCTGTTCTGCTTGTTGCCATGCGTCTCTTTTTAAAGCGTGGCCATGGATTTTATAGACCATCTGGGTCAAACCAGAACAATCGATACCAAAAGGTGTTTTTCCGCCCCATAAATAAGGAGCATGTAAAAATTTATAGGCCGTTTTAACCAGTTCTTCTTTAATTAATTTTGCAGAAGGTAGTTCGCTTTCAAAACTGTGATTAAGTATGGGTAAAGCCCTTAAATCACTACCCAGAGGCACAGGGAATATCTCCTCTTTATTCAAATGGACAAAATCGATAAGGTTTTGTGTACAGGAAAAATCCTTTTGTTGAATAGTTTTGTATTGAGTCTCCTCTATCAAGGTAACTTGATGTTGCGTAAGCCATCCTTCATAAGCATCCCAGAGGAGGCTAATTTTATACCAATCTTTTCTTTGGTCAATGATCATGAAAGCCTCTCCATAGAGGAGCTGTGAAACCAATTCGCTTTTGTGGTCATTTTCCCTTCGTAAGGGAACCACCCCTAAATGACAAACCCCATATTTCAACCGCTGATATTTTTTCCTTTAGTCAAGTTCAAAAGTAACGAAAATCAAGCAAGAACATTCTAATAATAGGTGTTTTTAGTCTCAAAGACATTAATTAGATTAATGTATCTTTAAACTTTAAATATGCAACTGTTTTCTATGAAGCAACTACTGCGTTTATTTTATAATAACCAATCCAATATCTATAAGGGTCTACTTTTCACTTTCATTACATTATTTATTGTTTATCTCATTCCTATTGATAATCAATTTAGTTATGATTTTTCTAAAGGGGATACATGGGGATACGAATCGCTTTATGCCCCTTTTGATTTTGCTATAATTAAAAGTCAAAGTGAAATTGAAGCAGATAAACGTCGTTTGAGAAAAGAGGCCATTGTCTATTTTGATGCAGACAATTCTATCGCAGATAAGGTCAATGTTGCTTATGCCCTAAATTTCAAGAACTACTTTCCATTTAGCGAGGGTAGCTCCATGTACAATCGTTATTTTAATTATGGGAAAGAATTGTTAACCCTTTTTTATGATAGAGGGCTTTTGCCTGTAGATTATATTCATCAAGGAGAGCAAACTGCGGCTATCGTCAAGGGCCGATCAGAAACAGATTTACCTTTTTCTTCCTTAGTAAATTTAAACCAGCTCACTACTTATTTGAGCTTGACCTTAGAAGAGGACTATAAAAGTTATGACAAAGCTTTTTATCAGTTGTTTTTTGCGATTCTTGAACCTAACCTAAGTTATAATTCCACCTTTAGTGAGCAATCCCTTTTTGAAGTATATACTAAAATTTCTGTCACAAGGGATCTCGTTAAAAAGGGGGATCAAATCATTTTAATGAATGAGTTCATCGATGATGCTAAATGGGATAAGTTACGATCGTTAAAACAACAGTTTTCTTCTGAAAATTTAAGCACAAACAATGCGGTTTGGATTTTAATAGGTTATTCTATTATCATCATGATATTTTTATTGATTTTGTTTTTATTCATCTATCAATACCGTCCTCAAGTTTATGAGAACAATACGGCAGTTACTTTTATCTTTTTTAATCTGCTTTTTATGGCAGGCGTCAGTATTAGTTTGATCAAATTTGATGCTACTTATTTATACGCCTTACCCGTCTGTATTTTCCCTTTAATTACAAAGGCTTTTTTCGATCCCAAATTAGGGCTATTTGTCCATGTACTTTCTGTTTTGCTCATTGGTTTTATTGCCCCAAATAGTTTTGAGTATGTCGTTATACAAATATTAGCAGGAATTGTAAGCATATTAAGTGCTTCTGAACTTTATAAAAGGGCTAATTTATTTATTTCAGTTTTTCAGATCACTTTTGTTTATATACTGGGTTATTTTTCGTTTTCTATTATTAGAAATGGAAGTTTAACTGATATTAATTATACGTTTTTCGGTCTCTTTTTCATAAATGGTTTGCTGACTCTTTTTGTACAACCGTTAATTTATCTTTATGAAAAAGTTTTTAATTTAGTTTCAGATGTATCGCTACTTGAATTATCTGATACTAATTCTGGTGTCTTTAAAGAATTGTCTAATAAAGCACCGGGGACATTTCATCACTCCTTACAAGTGGCTAATCTAGCTGAGGCTGCAGCCTCAGCGATAAATGCGAATGTGCTTTTGACTAGGACAGGGGCTTTATATCACGATATTGGTAAGGTTAATAAACCCACCTTTTTCTCTGAAAATCAACGAGGAAGTGTTTCTCCGCATGACGATCTTTCCCCTAAAGAAAGTGCCAGAATCATTATAAATCATGTAATTGATGGAATAGAATTAGCCAAGAAAAATAATTTGCCTGATCGTGTGATTGACTTTATTCGCACCCATCATGGAACTTCAAAGGTTTATTACTTTTATAAAAAGGAGCAAGAGCTATCCAAAGAATTTGATTTAAAGGATTTTACTTATAAAGGGCCAAAGCCTTTTTCTAAGGAAACGGCCATTGTAATGATGGCAGATGGGGTAGAAGCTGCTTCAAAAAGTTTAAAAGAGCCTAGTTATGAGTCCCTGGCTAGTTTTGTTACTAAAATCATTGATCAGCAAATGGAGGACAAACAATTCATCAATGCAAATATCACTTTATCAGAGATTGAAATAGTTAAAAAAGTATTGCTCAATAAGTTGGTAAATGTTTATCAATTGCGAATCGAATATCCAGAATAATCTCTCGATAAAACTTCTACAAATCGTTGTGTTTTTAGTTTGTTCGAATTACATTTGCAGTCCTAATCTAGATTAGAAAAGGAGAGGTGCCAGAGTGGTAATGGAGCAGATTGCTAATCTGTCGACGGGTAACCGTCGCCAGGGTTCGAATCCCTGTCTCTCCGCAAAGATTGAGAAAGTTCATTTAGTTTTGAATTTCTCTATCGGGGTGTAGCGTAGCCCGGTCATCGCGCCTGCTTTGGGAGCAGGAGGTCGCAGGTTCGAATCCTGCCACCCCGACACAGAAATCTTTGGTCGCGTAGCTCAGCTGGATAGAGCATCTGCCTTCTAAGCAGACGGTCATAGGTTCGAATCCTATCGCGATCACTAAAGCCCTTGTTTTACAAGGGTTTTTTATTTTTCACTTTTTTTGCGTGAAACAAAAAAGCACCTTGCTTTTTTAACACTAATTGATTTTTCCAGACAAATCCCCCTCTTCAAGAATGTTTTTAAACTTTTTCTCTTGAAGATTAAGTTCTTTGAATCTAGTTAATTCAATTTGAATGGGTTGTGTATTTTTTATTTAAATGTGCATAAGATTTTCTTCGAAATGAAGTTTAAAAAGAACATATACTCAATTATAGGGAGCAAAAATTAAAGGTTTTACCATCTTGAATGGGCACACTTTTTTTTCTGTAGTTCAAAAGCTTTTTAGGAATGACTTTAATTCTTTTTGATCTTGATTAATATCTACAAGAAACATGAATAAAATTCATACCTAGCTACTCTTCTGGATTTTCTGTCTCTGCGGGTTCTTCTGGAGAATTATTGCCCAGTTTAATTCGAAGTCCTATCTCGTGTGCTTTTAAGTTGAGACCAGAGAGTGGATTATCTAAATAGGTATCATATGCATAGCAAAGACTGAAGGTATTATTGAGGTGAAATGATGCTTGTATTGACCATATTGTATTTGTACGGTAAGCAAAGCCCCCTTCAAATTGACTTAAATAAGCCACTTTTAGGCTTAAGTCACTCACAGCATTGATTCCTTTTCCTTTTCGATAGATTACTGAAGGAAGTAGGCTTAATTTTTCATTAATCGGAAAATTCCCTCCGGCGGCAAGATAAATATGGATTCTATCTCTAGCCATTAAGTTGACGTCGTCGTCTCTTCTTGACTCTATCAAACGCGGAATAGAAGCAGATAGCCAAAATGATTTATGTTTATAAAAAGCACCAATTCCAAAATTGGGGTTAAATCGACTCAAGGCTTTTTTTGCTGGATCATTTGCCATGTAGCTATTAAGGTCTACAGGGTTAGATCGATAAGAATTCCCTCCAGCTTTTAGCCCTAAATAAAGTAAAGCTTCGTCAGAAAGGGTTAATTTATAAGAAAAATCTACATTGATTTGGGTTTGTTTTTCAATAAATATTTGGTCTGAAATGACTGAAATACCAAGTCCAACATTTTTACCTTTTTCTGATCCATAGGTGAAGGCAATAGTTTTAGGACTATCCTCCATTTGTGCCCATTGGTTTCTAGTTGTAAGGGCAAAACTATGTTGTCCCTCTGATCCTACATAAGCAGGGTTTAACAAGCTCATTTGAAATTGGTAATTTGAGAGATAGGCGTCCTGCTGGGCAAAAGACCAAAGCGGAAATAAAAGGAATAAGAATAGATGTTTTTTCATAGGTTTATCTGGTTAAAAATAGCCAGCCTTTATAATCAATTTGACCATCTTGATTAAAGTCAATTAAATAATAATAACTTCCCTCTGGTAAAGAGTTTCCATTTTGTGTTCCATCCCAACTATTTTGATAATTAGTCTTATTAAAGACAAGTAAACCAGCCCTAGAGTATATCCATATTTCATTGTTGGGATATCTTTCTATGGCAGCGGTTTGCCAAGTATCGTTAATTCCATCACCATTGGGTGAAAAGAAGTCGGTGATGTTGAGATTTAATTGTTCAAAATTAGCAGGAAAATCATTTTGATTATTAGGGTCAGTTCCAGCAGTTAGTTCATCTATGTTAGCAAAACCATCTCCATCACTATCGTTGAAAGGGTTACAGTTTTCTGCATCATATTGATCAACAACACCATCTTCATCACAATCTGTTAAGGTAGATTCATAGGCATCAAAAATGTTGTCTTGATCAGTATCATCGTCTGTCGGATCTCCATTAGCATTTAAGTCTTCCTCAATTGAGTTGAGTCGGTCTCCATCGTCATTTATGTCGAGATAATTAGGAACTCCATCCCCGTCTATATCGGGGTTTGAGAAGTTGATTTCTTCTCGTGTTAAAATGCCATCATTGTCGTCATCAGGATCCAGAAAATCTGGGATCCCGTCTTGATCGGTATCGATTACTTGTGATCCATTGAGCTCTAAAATTGTATTAACACCGTCGTTATCATCATCTGAATCAAGATAATTTGGGATTCCATCTTTATCGCTGTCAGTTGCGTCCATAGGGTTACCATCTAAATTAGGGTCAGCGCCCTCCTCGATAGTTGATATTCCATCACCATCATCATCTGTATCAAAATAGTCTGGTATTCCGTCATTATCTGTGTCCTGAGCATCATTAGGATTGAAGTCTTGATTGGGATCAGGATTTTCAAACTCTGTAAACACACCATCATTTTCATCATCAGGATCAAGATAATTGCTTATTTCGTCATTGTCAAAATCATCTGAGCGTTGCCAAATTCTATTTTCCCCTTGTGTTTCATATTTACTGTAAATATGATCCCCGTCATCATCTGGGTCAATTGGATTAATTAGTCCGTCAGCATCTGTATCTGATGAAATTCTTCTTCTATCTACTTGGGCCAAAGGAACTTTTTCTGTGCTTAGTTCTATAATATCTTCCTGCCCATTGCTAATTGTAATTGAATTACTTTGCGTTGGGATAGGAACTCTTGTATCACCATAAGTAGTATTTACATAACCCAATAAAACTTCATAGATGCCATCTTGATTGGCGTCGTTAATCACACCAGGTTCTGGGGGATTAATGAAAGCGAGGTATCCTTCACCTAAATCAGTTTTTTCTTGAATTTTTTGTGATGGTATTTTTGGCTCACCCGAACGAATAGTAAATAGACCGGCATCAGCCCCACCTGTAATTTTCTTTCTAATTTTCCACTTTCCTACCCCTTTGATAGTTGTTTCTATTTTTTTAATTTTTTGTAATGATTCTTTTTTCTCTCTCGTTTCTGTACAGTATTCACATGATAACGTATAAAATTCATATATGGTAATATATTGATGTTCCCTCCAGTCAATTACACCGTCATTATCATCGTCAATATCTTCATTGTTTCCAATACCATCTCCGTCAATATCTCTACTTTCTGCTGCATTTTGGGGGAAAAGATCAATTTGATCAATAACTCCATCATTATCATCATCATTGTCGCTATTGTCACCTATACCATCAAAATCGGTGTCTTTGCTTTCAGTTGGATCATTAGGGAAGGCATCTTGGCCGTCTTCAACACCGTCTTCATCAGTATCTTGTGTTAATGGATTACAGCCCTTTACGATTTCTTCTCCATCATTTAATCCATCGCCATCAGAGTCACTGTTGAGTGGGTCGGTATTATAAAGAGCTTCTTGACCATCTGATAAACCGTCGTTATCGTCATCATTATCTTTATTATTCCCTATACCATCGTTATCTGTATCGAATTGTTCTGATGCATCTAATGGGAATTCGTCTTCAAAGTCGTTTACTCCGTCACCGTCTGTATCTGAATCTAACGGGTTGGTTCCCATTTCAATTTCTTCACCGTCTGGTATATTGTCCCCATCTGAATCTGAATTTAATGGATCTGTACCTATAGAAACTTCTTCACCATCGTTGCTTTGATCTTGGTCAGTGTCACTATCTCTAGGGTTTGTGCCTAGACTTTTTTCTAGTTCATCTGATAAGCCATCATTATCATCATCTGGGTCAAGGTTGTCGCGAATACCATCTCCATCTGTATCTTCATTTCCAAGGGGATCCAAGGGTAAATCATCTTCACCATCATCAACACCATCCCCATCGGTGTCTGGATTATTTGGATTACTGCCTATTTCGATTTCTTCGCTATCATTAAGCCCATCACCATCGGTATCTTTACTAAGCGGATTTGTACCGTTATTGACCTCTTCACTATCGCTTAACCCGTCACCATCTGAGTCAGCATTATTTGGGTTTGTACCTCTTTGACCCTCTTCAATATCGCTTAATCCATCATTGTCATCGTCTGGGTCACTTGCATTTCCAATTCCATCCTGATCCCTGTCCATATTTTCGTTGGGATCGAGTGGGAAGGCATCTATATTGTCGTTAATACTATCGCCATCGGTATCAGGATCAAGTGGATCTGTACCTGCATTTCGCTCTTCTAAATCTGAAAGACCGTCACCGTCAGAGTCAGCATTGTTCGGGTCAGTATTGAATTCAGCTTCTTCTTCATCAGAGAGTCCATCTCCGTCAGCATCATATGCTCTACTAGCGTCTAAGGGGAATTGATCAACTCCATCTGGTATACCATCTCCGTCACTATCTAAAATCAGTGGATTTGTACCTAATATATCTTCTTCTCCATCTGATAAACCATCTCCGTCGGTGTCGGGATCCAATGGATTTGTTCCTGCATTTTCTTCTTCTATATCACTTATACCATCATTATCATCATCTTGATCCACAGTATCATCAAGTCCGTCACCATCTGTATCTGTATTTAGACTTCCGTCTAATGGGAAATCATCTTCTCCATCTAGTACACCATCTCCATCTGTATCAGGGTTGAGTGGATCTGTTCCTTTTTCTTGTTCTTGTGCATCGGTTAAGCCATCATTATCTGTATCACTTACTCTGGGCATTGTACCTATTGCGGCTTCTTCATCATCTGTTAATCCGTCGTTATCATCGTCGCTATCTTCGTTGTTTCCTAGACCGTCATTATCGGTATCGAACTGCTCTTCTGGGTTAAGTGGGAATTTATCCTCAGCGTCGTTTGTGCCATCACCGTCTGTATCAGGGTTAAGCGGATCAGTTTCATCAATTATTTCTACTCCATCGTAGCGTCCGTCGCTATCTGTATCGCGATTTAGTGGATCAGTACCTGCTTCGATTTCTTCATTATCGGTTAAACCATCGTTGTCAGAATCAGCATCTAATGGATTTGTTCCTTGTCCATTCTCTTCAGCATCGCTTAGTCCGTCGCCATCACTGTCAGCATCTAATGGATTTGTTCCCAAAGCAGCCTCCTCAACATCGGTTAATCCATCATTGTCATCATCCTCATCTTGATCGTCTGGGATACCGTCTCTATCACTGTCATTGGATATGCTTCCGTCGAGTGGATAATCATCCTCTCCATCTTGGGTGCCATCTCCATCAGTATCTTTATTGAGCGGATCAGTACCAATGGTTATTTCATCTCCGTCTGATAGTCCATCGCCGTCACAGTCAGGATTTTCAGGATCAGTGTTGTTTGTAGCTTCGTCTTGATCACTAAGCCCGTCGTTATCGTCGTCTGTATCTGCATTATTTCCAATTCCATCACCGTCTGTATCCTCTGTTTCGTTAGGATTTAATGGAAGGTCATCATCAGCATCGTTTACCCCATCTCCATCAGTATCAGGACTTAAAGGATTTGTACCTCGTTCGAGCTCATCTCCGTCTGTCATGCCATCCCCATCGGTGTCTGCCAGATTAGGATTTGTACCTGCCTGACTTTCTTCTTGATCTGAAAGGCCGTCGTCGTCCGTGTCCGCATCTAAATGATTTGTTCCCGCACCATATTCATCAATATCACTGATACCATCATTGTCGTCATCTGTATCCATGTTGTCACCAAGTCCATCATTGTCACTATCAATTTGTTCAAATGGATCAAGTGGGAAATCATCTTCTCCATCATAAACTCCGTCTCCATCTGTATCTACATTTAGTGGATTGGTTCCTCTTTGTTCTTCTTCTTTATCGTTTAACCCATCATTATCAGTATCTGGGTCTAGAGGATCAGTTCCTCTTCTTATTTCCTCTTCATCAGGTACATTATCTCCGTCATCATCGTTGTCATATAGATCTGCTAAACCATCTCCATCTGTATCAACTTCTTCGTTTGGATTGAGCGGAGCATCATCCTCTCCATCTAGGGTTCCATCTCCATCTGTATCAGGATTTAAGGGATCTGTCCCTTGTTCAATTTCTACGCCATCGGGACTTCCATCACCATCCGTGTCCGTATCGAGCGGATCAGTACCAATATTAATTTCATAGATATCAACTAATCCATCTCCATCATCATCTGTATCGGAATTATCACCTATACCATCTTGGTCATTGTCATAGGTTTCACTTCCATCAAGAGGGAAAATATCTTCACTATCTATTACACCATCGTCATCAGTATCATTATCCAAAGGATTGGTACCTAAGGAGATTTCTTCAGCATCATTTAGACCATCATTATCAGTGTCTGGGTTAAGAGGGTCTGTTCCATTTGTTGCTTCATCAGTATCATTAACACCATCATTGTCATCATCTGGATCTACACTGTCATTCAAACCGTCACCATCGGTATCAGGATCGGGATTTTCATAGACATCATTAAGTGTGATGGTTAGTGTTCTTGTGACTACCAAACCGACTCGATCGGTTATTGAAATATCAATGACATAGATATTATCTCCGTCTGAATCAGTAGGTGATTCAAAATCAGGGGGTGTTGCAAAGCTTAAATTTAAATTGTAAGGTGAACCAGGTGGGATATTCCCAAGTACGTTGAATTGAGAAGCATCAGGTCCACCAACTATTTCTGCATAGCCTAATTCGCTAAAGTTTAGTACAGCTGCTACCGTTTGATTTTCGTTGGCATTAATTACAGAAGTAGAGACCAAAGAAGGTGGTGTTCTATCGACAGTAATGACGGAGTTAATTCCTAGTGCTCCTGAATTATAGGTACTGTACAGGCCTGTTGGATTCCCTGTAGTTATGTTTGTATTGGTGGCTAGATCTGTAGCTGAAACATTCCAATTTTTTTCTCCTTCACTATCTGCCATGGTTACAGTGTAAGTAGCTCTATAGGTGAAAGGATCTCTAGATACAATGCTATAAGTTGGGTTAGAAGTAAAACTTGTTGTTCCAGAGAGTGTACTTAAAAGCAGTTCTTCTGAGGCGATAATTTCAAATGTAACCACATCTCCGTCCGTTGCCCATTTTGTATCAGAGGCATTGGTGGTATCTGCTGAAGCATAAAGGGTAGGGTTATCGGCATCGACTTTTATTATTCCAAAGCTTTTAATGGATTGTCCAGCATCTATAAAGGGAAGGGTGCCTGTAAGTGCTTTTCCAACATTATCGGTAATTGTACCCCCATTTAAGTTTAATGAATTAATTGTTTTGTAGTCTAGTGCTCCAACTAAATCTCCATCTTGAACTGTGTAAGAGAATGTGAGAGTTGATTTTCCACTTCCTGAACTATATACTGCATCTCTATCAATATCCCCTGTTTCGAGCTCTAATGTTGGCGTACCTGATAAAGTATTGACGGTAACATCCTCTGAGAATAAGATTTCTATAAGAACTACATCAGAATTTGTAGGATTAGCATCATTGTCTGTATAGACACCTGAGACAGGAATTCCTTTAACACTAATTATGGTAGGAGGGGAGGTATCACAGCTACCCCACTGAGGGTAGTTGTTGGGTTGAATACCTGAATTATTAGCAAATCCTATAGGAGGAGCATTAATATTAGTCACACACCAGCTCAGAAGATTTTGATTAAATGCCGTGGCGTCAGCAAACATATATTCCAGATTGGTTGCCGCCGACAAATCCCAATTATTAAGAGGTTGATTAAAGCTAGAAGCAAGTTGAAACATGTTATAAGCAATATCCAAAGATGAAGTATCCCAATCGTTTAGGGGTTGGTTAAATGCCGTTGCACCATAAAACATATAACCCATGTTAGTCACGTTGCTTACATTCCAACTATTGATGTCTTGATTGAAGGCCGTTGCGTCTTGAAACATAAATTGCATTTGGGTAACACTGCTGGTATTCCATGAACTTATATCTTGATCAAATGATGATACAAGCTTGAACATTCTGGCCATATTAGTTACATTTGAAACATTCCATGCCCCAATATCCTGATTGAAGTTTTGTGAGCGGTCAAACATTCCTGTCATATCCGTCACACTTGAAACATCCCATGTTCCTATGTCTTGATTAAATGGAATAATGCTGAAGAACATCTCTCGCATTGTGGTAACTGAAGACACATCCCACGATCCAATTGGACTATTGAAACTATCAGCATTTTTAAACATTTCCTGCATGTTTGTAACTTTGGATGTATTCCATGCATCAATATTCTGGTTGAATTGATAGGATCTTAAGAACATTTGGTTCATGGTTGTTACATTTGAAGTATCCCATGATCCTATGTCTTGATTAAACGAATTTTTATCCCTGAATAATGCAAACATATCAGTTACTAAAGAAGTACACACACAATCAAGGTCAGCATCTCCATTGTTAATTTTACTCCTCAAAGTAGCTTCATCAACTGCAGTGTAGGTTTTACCATTGATTACTCCGGTATCTCCATTGCTAGCCGTGGGGCATTTTATGGTTACTCCGTTTGTAGCTAGATAGAAAGTAGGGGCGATACTTAAATCCAAACTTTCATTTCCTGCATAGGGTTTAGCATTGGTGTCAGTTGCGGCTACTGTTACAGCATAGGTTCCTGTGGTGACTGAAGAAGGTGTTGGCCAGAAGTAGGTCCATACTTCCGCAGAAGGCCCTTGTGTCATGGCCGTATCGGTCACTATTCCCGCTATGGAAATTAGCGGGGTAGCCGCCATGTTCTCAGAGAAAGTAGCGGTAAGCGTGACTACCCCAGAAGTTATGATGTTGTCTGAATCACTACTTGTAAGTGTTAATGTTGCTTGTGAATTACAGGTGCCCCAAATGGGTTTATTTTCATTTGATAGTGGAGAATTAGCTGAAAAACCACTATGCTCAGAACTTATTAAAGGAACACACCAGCCGCTTAGGTCTTGATTAAATTTGGTACCATAAAACATTTGACCGAAATTTCTATTATTTGATACATCCCAATTCATTGTATTAGAGGTTACTCCTGCTGCATCTCCGTTATTAAAGTTTTGTGCGACTTGAAATAAACGATAAAAAGTAGTTACACTCGTCACATCCCATGAGCCTATATTTTGATTAAATGCTCTGGCGTCTGCAAACATAGCTTCCATGGTGGTTACACTAGATGTGTTCCAGTTGCCAATATCCTGATTAAAGTCCCATGCACTATTAAACATAGCAACCATATTGATCACATTCGAAGTATCCCATGAGGATATATCCCCGTTAAATTTTCGTGCGGTACTGAACATATACGTCATCGCTGTAACACTTGATACGTCCCAAGTATTTAAGTCTTGATTAAATGTTGTTGCAGATTCAAACATTCCTGTCATATCGATAACAGATGAAACATCCCAAGAATCAATATCTACATTGAATGCCCAAGCACCACCCGAAAACATACGATCCATATCAGTCACATTT
>Ga0233444_10000077_pt1 | contig 125184 bp, 99 predicted proteins | sample SI_124_October20_6_FD_182792 | JGI IMG/M metagenome (GOLD analysis project Ga0233444, IMG submission 182792) | Seawater microbial communities from Saanich Inlet, British Columbia, Canada - SI_124_October2016_10_MG | ecosystem: Environmental > Aquatic > Marine > Inlet | place: Canada: British...
TGACTCGAACAGCTAATATGTTTTTACCTTTTTTGAGCTCTTTTGAGGATATTTTATAGACTACATCACCTTGATTAGATCCCCAATGCTCTTTTCTTCCAATCAATTTCCCATTCAAAAAAGTGCTGTTTAAGTGTTTTATGGGCCCTAAAAATAGGGCTAAACTATCTGAACGAGTATCCTCTGAATATTGAAATTCTTGACGGAACCAGACCACACCATTAATATCATAGCCCTCAAAATCATCACCCTCAAAATCATCACCAAAGACTTTTAAGAGATTAGTATGAGAGACCGTGTCCCATGCTGAATCGTTATAGTTTAAGTTTACGTAGGGTTTTGTTTTATCACTTTCAAAACGGAAGGCTGCTGCTCCAATCAACTCATCTCTTGGAATTTGTTTCATCTCACCTACCCAATCATTGAAGGGCTCAAATTCGCGAGCAGTCAGTATTAATTTATCTTTTGCTTTTTCAAAACCTTGTATTTTCTCCAAATTATCAGGTGCAACCCAAGCTTGGGCCGAAGAACCATCCCAACTCGCATCGATCAATCCAATAGGCGTTTCTATATTTTCATGCAGCTCTCGCCCGAAAAAATACAAAACAGCAGAAAAATTTGGCACAGTTTCCGGTGAACAAATAGCCCAATTTCCATCTAATTGTTCAAGTGACTCATAGGTCTGTACTTTGTTTACGCGGAATAATCTAATTTTGGGATGATTTGCATTCATAATTTCATTTTGCGAATCATTCAAGGAATCCCCTCGGTCTGTCCATCCGTTCATTGGCATTTCCATATTGGATTGTCCTGATCCTACCCATACCTCACCAAACAATAGATCGTCGAGAAAAATTATTGAATCTACAGATGAGATTTTTAACCATTGAGGTTGAGCATCTGTTTTTGGTATTTTCATCGTGGTTTCCCATTTTCCTGAATCATTGCTGTAGGTATGGAATTGATCACTCCACGATGTAGCAATGGTCACCTCAGTATTGGGTCTGGCCCAGCCCCAAATAGGCGCATCTACCTCTTGCTGCAATATCATGTGATTGGTAAATATATCTGCCACTCTTAACTCCCCCTTTTGATGACTGCATCCCAGATTCATCAAACATAGAAGCCCTATGAGATAAAAAAAAAAGGAATTGAAATTACTATTTGAACTATATGCCATATTTACTCTTCATCAATGCCAATGGGACGGGACTCAGCTTTTATTTTTAATTCAAAAGTCTCACCCGCTTTTTTCAAACTAGCTGCCCGCTCAGGAAACTGAGTTATAAGGTTATCCTGTTCTGAAATGTCAGTGGTTAAATTATAGAGTGCCTCCTCGTGATAGACCTCTTTTGTTCTCCCATTAATACCATCTATTCCTGGTTCGATAACGACACCTCCCTTATGCCCAACTACATACTTCCACTCACCTTTACGAACAGCTTTGATCTTACTTCCTCCAAAATAATAAAAAATTCGTTTCTGTAATTCGTCCGTTTTTTTCCCTTGGAGACTTGATAAGACATTTTGCCCATCAATTTTATTTTCAGGAAGCCGAGCATCTGTTATCGCAATCAATGTAGGCAAAATATCCATTGTATGGATTAAATCATTATTTAAGCTTTCGGGCGGTATTACTCCTGGCCAAGACATAATGGCCGGAACTCTAAAGCCGCCTTCCCAAGCATCAAACTTTCCCCCACGCAATACTCCAGCACTGCCCCCATGATTACCATAAGAAAGCCAAGGCCCGTTATCAGAAGTGAAAATGACTAAAGTGTTTTCCAGTAACCCTTGGTCTTTTAACTCTTGGATAATCGCCCCTACTGATCCGTCTATTTCTTCAATCACATCGCCATAAAGGCCTCCTTTTGAAGTCCCCTCAAAATTGGTTGATGCGGCAATTGGAATATGAGGCATGGTATGAGCTAGGTAAAGAAAAAAGGGCGCTTTACCTGCCTGACTTTTAATGAAATCAATACCAAACTCCGTATATCGTTGGGTCAACAGCGATTGATCAATATCTACTTCCTCCACCTTATTATCCTTGACTAAGGGCAGTTCTCCTTTACTCATATCATTAGAATAAGGCACACCAAGATAGCTATCAAAACCGTGTTGAAGGGGTAAAAATTTTTGCTTATGACCTAAATGCCATTTGCCTGCCATCGCTGTCGTATATCCCTTTTCTTTTAAGAGTTCCGCTATCGTTTCTTCGTCAGGATTTAAGCCAACATTAGGATTTCTCCCCCACGCTCCATTCGGAAAAAGTACGTTGGGCAAACCCACACGATCAGGGTAACAGCCCGTGAGCAAGGCTGCCCTTGAAGGAGTGCATACTGAAGAGGCAACATGGAAGTCTGTGAATAGCATGCCCCTTTTAGCTAATGCATCCAAATGGGGTGTATAAATAGTCTCAGATCCATAACTGCTTAAGTCTCCATATCCTTGATCGTCTGTGAAAATAAGTACAATATTTGGCTGCGATTGTTTTTTAGGCTTCAAAGAAATATATAAGCTGATAACAACGGCAACTAAAATGATGAGAGATAAATTTATTTTTTTCATAAAAAATTCATTTAATATTTTTTGCCCCATTCGTGAAAAACGTGGTCATTATTTCTGTCTGTGATAGCGAAATCAAATCAGTCGATAGCATAAAAATGAAATACCTAAGTCTAAACACATTAAAGTCAATCAATTTTTTCTGTTTTGATGGAATATCTGCTTTTGAAAAAATTTACGGTCTCTGATTTAACATCATATTGCCAACTTGGATAATCATGATTCCCACCTTGAACAGGAATAAATTTTACTTCGCTCCCATTTAACATGAGCTTTTGATAAAGTAATTCACTTTGACAAATAGGAACTACCTTATCAAGGGTACCATGCATGATAAGAAATGGAGGATCCTTTTCATCCACATATTTGATTGGATTTGCCAATGCTCCTAAATCCTTATTTTTTTCAAGACTTCCCCCTAAAAATCTCATTCGATTGGTTGCATCGCCATTCCAATCCTCAGTACAGCTAACCATAAAATTTGTAGGACCATACCAATCTACCACTGCATCCACATGGCTACTTTCACCTAAGAAATAGCCCAATTGACCTTCAATTGATATTTCTTTATCTCCTTCAGCCACCTGATCAAGACCCCCGCTGGTACCCATCAAGGCAGCTAAATGGCCTCCAGAGGAATATCCCATGATCCCAATAAATTTTTTATTGAGATTGAATTTTTCTGCGTTACCTCTTATAAACCTCACCGCTGCTTTAACATCATGAATTTGAGCAGGAAAATTACTACAATAGGAAGACCTGTGATTCATTGAAACTACAGCAAATCCATTTTTTAACAGATCCTCACCCTGTTCACCATATTTATAAGCCCAAAACTTATTATTATTATCTGTCCAAGCGCTCCCTGCTATCGATATTACTATTGGAAAGGGGCCCGCTCCTTGAGAAGGAAGATAAATATCTAATAGATGACCCAAATCATCATCTCCCACATAATTAATGTTTCCCCATTTTGGTTTCTGATCAATATCAAAAGCATATATGTTTGCAGCAGTTGATATCAAAATGAAAAAATTTATAACACGAATTAAATAAATTTTAGAATTCATGTTTTTTTATCAAAATTCTATCTCGATAGTTTTAGAATCCCCATTGCTAAAATCTAATAGATGTCTAAAATCAGTCTTCCAAATTAATTTATCTTCTTCAAAAATAAAGGTGTAGTCCATACTCGCAGTAGATGAGTAAAAATAAATTCTTAGTTTATATTCATTAGGTTGGGACCAAGCCCCACTAGCAGCAATTTTATATTCTTCACCTTGCAAATATGCCTTTCTCTCTGTATGCGGTAACCTAAATATCATATCGCTTTTCTCGTACATGTTAAAACCCACTTTTATAATCTGATTATTTTCACCGTTGAACAGTTCTATTTCATGATTTTTACTATTTAAGTCTAACTTCATTGAGTATCTATTTAATTCATCAATTTCAAATTCAAACAGACGCCCACTGATGTTCTCTCGAACATTTGATAATTCGCCAACGACAGGTCGTAGAGCAAGGCCTTCTGTTTTCTTCTTTAATAGATTATAACTTTTTTTGCCGGCAGGTAGAGACGACTCACTTAATTCCAGCAGCAAAGTCTCCCAAGCAATGTTCATGACTCCAACCATATCATTTGACCCTGAGGTAATTGCAATAACTAAATCTTGATCTGGAAGTATCAAACTAAACTGCGAGAAAAGACCATCTGCTCGATAACTATTATGTCTCGAAAGCCAAAATTGATACCCATATCCTTGATTAAAATCACTGTCAGGATTGCTCCCATTTGAACTTTGTTTAGAAGTTGCTAAATCAATCCAATCTGCATTTAAAAGCTGGATATCATTCCATTTCCCTTTTTGTAAATAAAACTGCCCTAGTTTTGCAATATCTTCGGTTTTAGCACAAATTCCCCACCCAGTATTTCCTCCTGAAAATCTATCCCATTCAGGTTTATCAATTCCTAGCGGTTTAAAAAATCTACTATCTAAATAGTCAACTACATCTTGTCCAGTTGCTTTTTTAATGATTGCTGCCAAAACATTAGATGCCATTGTATTGTACATCCAGTGTGTTCCTGGCATAAAATCCACTTTTGAATCAAAAAAGTATTTAACCCAATCAGTATTCCAATCAATATTACCCAATTCATTTTGAATGTCTGGATTCCAATCAATATTACCTGAATACATTGCTACTGGTATCGGTTCTTTCGCATGGCCTGTATTCATAGTTAACAAATCTCGAATGCGCATTTCATTCCAATGCCAGGAATAGTTATCTTGGACTTTATTTGGAAAAAAAGAAATAGCTAAATCATCAAGTGAAATAATATTTTCCTGAATAGCAAATCCAATTGCAGTTGAAATAAAACTTTTACTTACAGAATTCATCATGTGGGGAACATCTGCTTGATAGGGATCCCACCAGCCTTGTGAAACTAATTTACCATTCCTGATAATCATAAAACTATGAACTGCATCAATCTCTGTCTCCAGACGATCAATAAACTTCAATATATTTAATGAAGATATTCCTTGGGCTTCAGGTGTGGACGTTTCGAAATAACTTGTTTGTGCATACCCTGAGGTGGCATAGAATAAAAACAAAATAAACAATAGATTTAATCTCAACTTTTTATTTTCATATTGTCTTTTCTTTTTATTTTTCATATTTTTCTCCTCTTTTTGAATATCCCTTTTGACCCAAATTCCTATTTAATAATTTCTAGTGTTTTTTTGAAATAAAAATTAGTACTGGAGTTACCGACCATAAAATCATAGCTCCCATTAACTACAGTAAATTTACCAAACTCAAGATCATAACGGGCGAGTTCCTTGATAGGGAAACTTAAGGTTATTCTTTGCTTTTCTCCTTCGGCTAAAAAAACGCGCTCAAATGCTTTTAGTATTTTTATAGGATTACTTCGTACTTCATCATTTTTACGGATGTAGAGTTGCACCACTTCGCTGCCTTGCATAGAACCCATGTTTTTGAGGTCAAAAGATATCTCGATCAATTCATCTTTGGATAGTTGTTGCTTTAATAATGATTCATTTGATACTTCAAAATCTGTATAACTAAGCCCAAATCCAAAGGGATAGAGGGGTTCGATACGCTGGTACATATAAGTTTTACCTTTGGTGATATCATAATCCTCAAAACGAGGCAAATCACTAGCTGCTTTGGGAATGGTTATTGGTAATTTTCCGCCTGGATTGTAATCTCCAAATAACACCTCGGCTATGGCCACTCCCTCTGCCTGACCAGGATACCAAGCCTCTACAATAGCAGGTATGTTCTCATCTGCCCAATTTACCGATATGGGGCTTCCATTGACTAAAGTCAATACGATGTTGGGGTTGACCTCATAAACTTTCTGGAGTAACTTCTCCTGTTCTGGAAGCAAATCAAGCGACTGTCTGTCAAGGTGTTCCCCCTCAGTATCGTTTCTTGAACCTAGCACTATAATTACGACATCAGATTTTTTGGCTACTTCTATTGCCTCTTGCAATAAATTGTCTTCAAGTGGCTTCCAACCTATGGTTACTGCTGCCCAATCAATATCGTCTATATATTCAACTCTAAAATCATAAGCTTTCCCAGCCTCTAGTTTTTTGGTTATTCCCGTCTCCCATCCCACATGAGAGGTCCACTGATCCAAAATAATTTCATTGTCCAGATAAATTCGAATTCCCTTGTCATCGTCACTGCTCATTACGGTATTTCGAGCACTGAACATGTATTCAGTAGATTTTGGAGGAACAATAACCCCCTTCCATCTCACAGAAAACTTATCTACAGGAACAAATTCTGATGGGAATTGGCTCTCATCCCACCATTGATGTACCAGATTACTGTCAATTCGTGTCAATACAGGTTTTCCCTGCAATTTCATATTATCAAAAAACTCCGCTTTCAATCCCTTTTCCTTCCGATCCCGTGTCAAGAAAAAGGCCTCATTTTCCACAGGTGGTAGATTGAAATCATGAATAGCCGATCCTTGGGCGTAATTAACCTGCGTTTCTTGAGAAACGATCTCTTGGATGCCTTCCAACGGAGTGATCCCTTTGGAAGGCTTGCCACTGTAATTTCCATAGATACATTCATTGGCATTGGGACCAATTACGGCAATAGAAGTTAAATTTTTGGACAAGGGAAGAAAATTATTTTCGTTTTTTAACAGTACCAATGACTGTAAAGCTGCTTCTTTAGCCAATTCTTGATGTGCGTTTTGTTCAATAATATCAGGGGCAATTTGGGTAAAAGGAACCTGTTCTTTGGGATCAAACATACCCAATCTCATGGCAGTGGTAATTATCCTTTTAACTGCTTTGTCTACATCTATTTCGGTGAGTAGGCCTAACTCAACTGCCTTAGCTAAATGTGTGGTATACATCCCACCGCAATTGAGATCTGTTCCTGCAAGAACTGCGCTTGCAGCACCTTTCTCAGGAGAATCCACATAAAAATGGTTGGCATGAATATTATAAATTGCGCCACAATCCGATACAACATGACCCTCAAATCCCCAATCATCACGTAAAATCTCCTGAAGCAACCACTCATTACTACTGCAGGGCACATTGTTTAGAGCATTGTAAGCCGACATGACAATCTGGACGTTAGATTCCAAAACATTGGACTTAAAAGCAGGAAAATAATAGTCTCTAAGAAGTTTTTCACTAATATTTGAGCTCCCATAATGCCGCTGATAATCGACATTGTTAGCAATAAAATGTTTGATAGAGGCAGCAGTCTTGATATACTTTGGATCCTTACCCTGTAAGCCTTGAATAAAAGCTTTACTTATTTCACTTACTAACAGTGGATCTTCACCATAGCTTTCTTGTGTTCGACCCCACCTTGGATCTCTGGCCATATTAATCATCGGAGACCAAAAACTTAAAAATTTAGTATTGTCAAGTTGGTTGGCAAGGGCTCTTGCTTCATCAGAAATCACCTTAGCCTCTTCACTCACCAGTTCTGGATTCCAAGTACTGGCAATTCCTATGCTTTGAGGAAATACAGTCGTAGTAAAGCCCTCCCCACTCATCCATGAAGCAACCCCATGAAGTCCCTCGTTACCCCAAGAATATTTTGTTATTCCCAGTCTTTCAATCGCAGGAGCTTCTCTTTGCATTTGAGAAATCTTTTCATCAAACGTCATTTTACTCACTAAATCAGCGGCTCTATCCTCAAAGGAAAAATCAGTATTCTCGTAAAGATCTTTAGTCCCATTATTGTTTAAATCCCTCCATTTTGAAGCAGGGCCGCAGGAAAAGACTAAAGAACCTACAAATAGGAAGATAAGTGAATTTTTCATGCTATTTTATTTTGATTAATTGATATTTCAGAGATAAAGATAAGTGCACCAATGATCCATTCAGCCTCCAATGAGCCATTTTGATAGCTCCCATCAAAAAAAGATAATAAAAGATGCTTTAAATAAATCATGCTCCTACTCTGAATCTTCATGTTTAAATCTTACCGCATGACCTCCGCCGCGCGCCAATTTAATTTCATAGGAAGTCCCCACTGACTCATTCCCAATACTCATCTCGTATGGATTTAATTCCCAATCGGCTTTCGGCCCGTCAGCATAAATTTCAGCTGTATATCCTCCTTTGGCATCTAAAAATGAAAGATCCACATCGAATGTCCTGGCTTCCTCATTGGTAATCGATCCTAAATACCAATCTTGGCTGTTTCTATCCCTTCGGGCAATGGTCACATACTCACCTATTTCCCCATTAATAACTACGGTAGTATCCCAATCGACAGGCACATCTTTAATGAATTGAAATGCGGGTACATCCTCATAATTTTCAATGAAATCAGCAGCCATTTGAATGGGGCTATAGATTACCACATAATAGGCCAACTGCTTTGCTAAGGTAGTATTCACTCTTTGTGTTTTTCCAAACTCATTTGGAAAAACTACTTCCAGATCCTCTTTTGATGCTTTCATTCTATTTTTTGGAGCAATTCCTTGATCAGCAAGCATCATAAGTACATCTCCCTTGACCTGACCTTCCTTTGATACCTGAATTTTTTGATTTGGCTTTCCTAAGATATCGAGTAACCAAGTATTATTATTATCAGTAGCAATATCATGTACGCTGATTCCCCATTCCCATTCGCCAGGTTTCATCATTTCTGTAAGAGTCCATTGATAGGTTGTATCTTTTCCTTCAATAATTAATTCTCGCATCATAGGCTTACTTTGCCAATAGGATTCTGATCCCTTATACCTGATATTCGAGTAGGCATTCCCTTGATCAAGTAAAGTGATTTTCACCGGAAACTCAACGCCCTTATCAAAATCAAAATTCTCATACATCAAATCAAAAATACCTGGGGTGAAGTCCATTGGAGATTCCAATAACCGAGTAAATGAAAGTATGGTAGCATGGTCCACAGGGTTTCCTCCATTGCCCCATGCGTTATATTCCATTCCTCTAGCTCCCTCTCGGGTCAGCATATTGGGATAGGTCCGTCTTTCTCCGGTATCTTTAATGGGTTCATGGAAATTGACCGCTACTTGATGTTCCGCAGCCTTGGTCAACACCTTACGATAATAATTAACCCCATGCTGGCCGTAATGATATTCACTCTTATCCAACATAGCTCCTACGTGTCCAATTTTGGCCTTTTGTATCCCTAATGATTTCAATTGTGCAAAAGCTGTATCAACTTGAATTAAATAATTTCGCGTACTGGCACTAGACTCTTGATAGGATTGAAGTGAAACTCCTCTTGACTTGGCATAATGCTGGACGAGTTCAAGGTCAAAGTCTGAAGTTGTTTCGGTAAAGCTTGTGGTCACCGTATCTCCAGGAAATAATCCTGTGAAGCCTGCGGATATCCCTTCAATTAATACTTCATCAAAACCATTTTTTGCCGCAAAATCGATATATTTTTTAGCTCTGTCTACGGTAGCCCCATGTCTTGGACCCTCACCCCAAGTCCACTTACCCACAATCATCCCCCACCAAATGCCTATATATTTTGATGGTTTGATCCAGGATAAATCACCCAATTTATTGGTAGGATTACAATTCAACGTAAGATGTGAAGCCAACAAATCAGCGGCTGTATTGGCTATTTTAATGGTTCGCCACGGCGTCATAAAAGGAATTGTTGTTCGTACCTTATCTCCATTGGACCAAGGTGCCAAATCACAATTCAAATGAGTTGACTTTCCCCCCCCAGCAATTTGCATGGAAGAATAATCAGTCAAAGCGGCTTCATGAATACTCACATGTGTCCCATCTTCAAAACGCATGGTCAAAGGGGTATGCACGGTATCAATCAATGATATTTTAGTGGATTCATATAATTGCTCATATCTACTCGGTTGATATGCCTTAATCCACCATGATTGAGCATCTTCAGCAAGATTGAACTCCGTCAATTCATCCTGAATTACCACCTCTTTGTTCTCTCCCAAACCCAGAACATAATATCTCAGCGCAATCCCATCATCATAAGCCCTTACTATCAGATCCATTTGATTCTCTGGATCACTGAACGATGACAGAGAAATAATCGCTTCTTCAAAATGATTTCTAATCGTCTTTACCGAACCCCAAGGTTGCTGCCAGGTTTCGTCCACTTGTGAGAATTGGACGTCAGTGATCTTGAATCCATCTGAAAAGGATAAACTATCTTTAAAAATAAACCCCAGTCTAGATGGAAGAATAATCAGTTTGTTTTCATGATTTATCTTGTAAAGCAACTTACCCTCATCAATCAAAATACTCACTGTATTTATATTATTAGGTGAGGTAATAATGACTTCATTCAGATTCGAATGACAGGCACTCATTAAAACAAACAGCATCAAAAAAATCGACTGTCCTGTCACAATTGGATGGTTATCCATAGGTGATTTACTCATTTTATTTAATTAGTTTGTTCATTGATTTATGATCTTGAATGACCCCTCCAAAAGGGAATCTTTCAGTTTCCGTTCTCGCAGATGCAAAATGTGCATTCATCTCTTCCACAATTTGAGGATACGCTTTGGCTAAGTTTTGAGCCTCTGAAATATCATGGTCTAGGTTATACAATTCTGTTTCAGTATTGACTCCGTAACGGACTGCTTTCCAATTTTCACGGCGGATAGATTGTCTAAATCCACCCTTTGGTAGAGTTTGAAACCATCCACTCATCTGGTATTCCCAATTTAAAAATTCATGCTTTTTTTGTGGCGCTCCTACTAAAAGAGGTAGGAATGACAGACCATCCGTCTGCTCAGGAATGGGGGCCCCTACAATTTCAGCAAAAGTGGGCATTACGTCTTGAAAACCTAAGATATGTTCGGTCGTTGTAGCAGGGCTTACATTCCCACTCCATGATACCAACATAGGCACGCGGATACCACCCTCATATAAATCACGCTTCCCTCCTCGCAAAGGGCCATTACTGTCAAAAAACTCATGGTCGTGACCCCCAGGTGCAAAATGAGGTCCGTTATCACTCGTGAATACGACCAGTGTATTGTCCAATACTCCGATGTTCTTTAACTGCCTCAAGAGCCTCCCAATTTGTCTGTCTAACAAAGTGATTTTAGCGGCATGTGCCTTTTCTATATCAGGCCAATCTTGATCTGCGTAAAATAAGGTATCTCTAATCGGGCCTTCAAAACTATGCGGCGAACGGTAAGACATGAAAAGGAAAAAAGGGTTTTCTTTTTCCCTATTTTCCAGAAAATCGAAGGCTAAATCCGTGCGTAACTCATCTTTACATGAGTATTTCTTATAATCATAAGGAATATGTTCTTGATCACCATTCACCCAAAGCCTATTTGGAGGAAACGGGCGAATGGGATTGAATCGGGCAGGCCATTGTTCTTGAGCTGAATAATCAAATCCGTGTCCAGAAGCCCAAGTATTTACATCGTCCGGGTGGTCTAAATGCCATTTACCGATAAATGCAGTTTGGTATCCCTGCTCCTTGAGCATTTCACCCAGTGTAAAAGCATCTTGATCCAGAGCTACACCCTCCCATTTATCATTTCCAAAATAGCCTGAATTCCCTCTTATGGCAACTTTAGTGGGGTTTTTTCCTGTTAACAAAACTGCTCTAGAGGGAGAACAAGCCGCATTTCCAGCATAAAAATTCGTAAACTTAATACTGCTCTCTGCCAGCTTATCTAGCTCTGGTGTCTTGATGATTTTTTGCCCATAAGCCCCTATTTCATTATATCCCAAATCATCAGCCAACAGAAAAAGGATATTGGGTCTCCTAATTTTTTTCTTCTGCGCATCTTGGCAAGCCAAGAAAATAATGCAAAAAATTAAATAGATAAAATTATTTTTTATCGCCATGACCCTAATTGAAACCAAACATCCCAGGTTTATATGACGAGAATAAAAGGTTCATCCCTCAAATGATCAACATTTGTAAACTTGAGTTATAGTAGTAACTTTTTTTCTGCCTTAAATATGTCGGTAACAACCATCCCATTTGACGGACCATTACGATCAATAAATTTTAACATCAAACGATTCGTTGCCTTCACAGTAAATAAAAATTTAGGAAATTTGTTTTGGTTTGACTGGCTAAGAATTCCCTCACCCATCAGTAAATGCCCCATCTTAAAACTTCTGTGCTCTTCATCAATAAAAAGAGACGTATACTCTAATGTTTCTGTACTAATTTGATGAATGATCAGCCAACCCACAATTTGACCTTTAAAGCGCAGGGCAAGACTCACTTCTGGTTCGATGATATCTGTAAGAATGAATGGAGACACTTCCTCTGGATACCAACTGTTCTGATCATGTTGCTTTTTTATGTCTTCTTTTTCTTGATCTGAAACCAATTTCCAACTGGTAAAAGTATAATCATTAGGTAACTGATGCCCTCTATGAAAAACAGGAAATGCCTGTTCAACCAAAGATTGACATATTCTCATATTAAATTCGGGTTCCTTCCATTTCGTTTTTTGTAATAACTTCTCGAGTACATACAATGATTTCCAATGTGACCTAAACTGTAATTCTAGGCACTCAAATCCTTCTTTTTTTAAATTCTCTTCAAGTGCTATTAAGAGTCTAAAACCCAATTTATTATTTGCATGATCAGGTTTCACTCTGAATGACATGATTCTAAAATCTTTTAAATTCATGTCAGATAGACCCAAAATCATGCCTACCGGTACATTATTTTTAGAAACCACAACGCCTTTAAAATTCTTCTGGATACGGTCTCCCTGCTTCGTGATATCAGGAAACACCAATCCCATCATATTATCCTTTATCCATTTCAAAGATATAGCAGCACTGTACTGAAATTTATAGTCCATCATTTTTTAATATTAATATAATTTCATTAATTAAAAACAAAGTTTTGGACTCAAAGCTATATCGATATGTCAAATCCACAAATAGTATAATTTTTTCAAATAAAATAAAAAAAGAGATACACATAGGTATCTCTTTTAGTAATTAAACATACAGAAGAAAACTATTTTTTAATAACCGGATGAATTATTTCACCTTGCACTGAATTTATTTTAATTAAATAAACTCCTTTTGGCATATCAGTCATATCTACACTAAAATCTTTCGAGGTCATCTCAAAAGATTTTATGTTAACTCCTGATAGTGAATAAACACTCACATTTTTCAACGTTGTTATTTCAGATTTAACATTTACTTTATCTACTGTAGGGTTAGGAAAGAAAGAAATTTTTATATCCTTATCCATTGCTGTTAAAGAAGTAATAGTTAATGTGAAAGAAGCTTTCGCAATGTTATTATCTAAGTCTACTGCCTCAATCACTATATCTATCGCACCGACATTAGCCGCTGAAGGCGTTCCTGTCAGTTGCTGCGTCGTACGCGTAAAAGTTAACCATGCGGGTAAGGCTGATCCATCAGCTTGCATTGCTCTGTACTGAACAATATCATCATTGGCGTCAGTGAAAAGACTACTTGCATCAAAACTATAAGCAATACCTACACCCGTAGTCTGTGCATCTACGCTTCCCGCAACAGGTGCTGTTACGGTGCCACTTCCCTTAAAGAACCATGAGCTACCAGAGCGATCACCCAAAAGCATGTCTTGAACGCCATCTCCATTGAGATCTCCAAAAACAGGAGAAGGGTTTGCAACTACTGTAATCCCTGCAAAAGGATTTAGATCTCCACGACTGGTAAAAGTTTGATCTCCATTATTCATGTAGTACTCAACTCTGTCATCTTTACCAATAAACATATCAAGGTCACCATCTTGATCAAGGTCATATGCATCGTGCCATATCTTATCTCCACCGAGATTCTCATTATCAAAAGGCCCAGCAACTTCTGCTAGAGCACCGGCTCCATCATTTTCAAAGTACTTGAGCTTTCCATCCTTATTACCCACAAAGCTGTCAAGATCCCCATCACCATCTAAATCGATAAAGGTAATAGTTTCATTGTCAACTGTTTTATAAGATAGGAAAGGATTCTTAGAAGTAAATGTTTCATCTGTCCAAGTACCGTCTTGAGCATTTTCATAATAATGAATAATGGTATCATTTTCAGTTCCCACAAACAGATCACCGTACATATCACCGTTCCAATCAACCCATGTGGGTGAAAAGGCCGATGCTTGGGCTGTGTCCGCACCATCAATAATATCCACACCACCAATACTAGAGCTTACAGCATCTAATGGATTACTTTCTCCAACCTTTTCTGAAAAATTTCCAGTACCATCGTTTTCAAAGTATGTCAAAGCATCTCCTTTTGACATTACCACATCTAAATCCCCATCTTCATCTACATCTGCAATAGCTGTACCTATATTTGAATTGGTAATATCACCTATCCCTAAATCATTGGCTGGAATCCATTTAAAAGTACCATCTCCGTTATTTTCAAAATATGTCAAGGGACCATTCAAAAATCCCATGGGCATATCCATGTCGCCATCTGCATCCAAATCTACAAATATCGGTGTTGGACTATCAAACCCTTCAGAATGATAGCTAGATAAATCTGAAAATGGATTATTTACGGTAGTATCTTGGGCAAATGATGGCTCAGTTGCTGATCCTGTATTTACATACATCACTATCCCTCCATCTTTGTTACCCACATATGCATCTAAATCGCCATCACCATCAAGATCAGCGAAAGCAGGAGCTGCTTGGTCGCCTACATCTAAATAGCCCCATTCTTCAACTAGATTTCCCGTGCTGTCTGTCTTTTGATAGCTAAAAGGGCTACTTCCTTGCCAGGAATACTGCTCGGACAAGACACCCTCATCATTCTTCAAATATCTTAATTCCCCATTGCCTTTACCGATGACCACATCTAAATCTCCATCGCCATCTAAATCTACAAAAGTAGGTTTTGATTTTTCACCAGTATCTCCCTTATTCCAATTCTTTAGTGGGTTATTAGCAGTGTCTAAAGCAAAAGTACCTGCGTCATTTTTAAAATAATGAATAATTCCTTTCTGTTCACCCACAAAAAGATCATGATCACCATCACCATCAAAGTCGGCAAAAGCTGGAGCAGAATACATACCGTCACTTCCCGCGTTGGCATCTGCCCCGTGAGCAGCAGAATCATAGAGGCTTTTTACTAATCCCACTATTTGATGATCCTTATTCCTTTTGAATTTACCATTCTCATTTTCGTAAACAAAAGCTCCTAATCCAGGATATCTTTCACCAATCACCAAATCAAGATCTCCATCACCGTCAATATCTCCAAAGGCGGGTTTAGAGTAATTTTCGGCGTGTGCTGTACCTAAGGGCCTTTTGGTCTCAAGTGCAAAACTTGTCTGGGCGTTGGACTCCATTGGAGCTAATACCAACGCCAGTGAAGCAAAGCTACCGGCAGCTGCGATTTTCAAAGCTCTTCCCAAATCATTTATGCGATCATACAATTGTCGCATTCTCTTTGCAAAAACATCAATCCTTCTTTTGTGAAAGGATATGCTATTGGCATTATCAATTTTTCTTCGATACTTATTGTATCGCTTGACAAGTTTATTGTAGTAAAGTATATGTCTTTTCATATTTTCTTCTTTAATTTTTATGATTTTTATGATGTAAAGCTGAACACATAGTCACCAGGGAGTGCATCAATTCGTCCACCCGAGTCAGCATAAGTGAAAGTAATCGTTAGACTTGTTTCACTGACTGATATAGTCATACTCACTCCGTCATCTCTTGTAAGTGTATTTATATCTGATCCAAAAGTAAACGATCCCGAAGAGGGCCATACTGGATCATAACTTCCATTTGTTGAATACGTTTTATCCGACTTGATGGTAAGCACGAGGCCATCAAAATTCGAAGTCGCATCAGCACCATCTAAGGTAATGCTAGACATTGTCCAAGCAGAAGCAGACAAACTTTCAAGTTGCTTCTCTTCTTCTGTTTGTTCGGCAGGATCGTCAGCGACTGAACCATCATCGTCGTCTCCACAACTGATCAACATCATGGCGGCGATGGAGAAAATAAAAAAAATAAAACTTCTAAAGTGTTTCATACATATTTCGTTTAAGCATAAATAAAATAGATGGGTCTTTACCCTATTACAAAGGATCTTAAAAAAATTTCCCTCTCTTGTTTTAACGTAAAAAAGCTTTCAATCCCCCAAGGATGTTAAAAAGTGTAAAACATACTTCGCTCAGTGGACTCTCTTTTCTTTCTAAATATCTTGTTCTAACTTACTTTTATTTTAATACTTTGAAAGTTCTGATCGAGATCAAGATATATTTTCTTTGTTGCTATTCTAAGTTGGTTTTCTACGGTCTTAGGAGTCAAATTAAGAATTTGAGCTGCTTCTTTATATGAATGACCACTATTCCTGACCAATTCAAAAATAGATTTACACCTAGGGGGCAATTTTTTAACAGATAATGCAATGAGCTCAATGAGCTCATTGAGTTCAAAAATTTGATCTGGCCCCATTTCATGTTGATTCAACATTTGCTCGTCTAGCGAAATGAAATGTCTGTTTCCTCGCTTTCTAATGTGATCATAGGATAGATTTTTGGTGCACACAAACAAAAAAGATTCTAAGTTTTCTATTGAGGCATATTTGTACCTATGTTGCCAAAGTTTAAAAAAAACGTCTTCAACAATTTCCTCTGCAAGACCTTGATCTTTGACAATACTAAAGGCAGTAGTGTAGAGCCATTTTGAATGCGCATTGAATAATTCCTCTAAAGCACGTTCATCATCCTCACTTATTCTGCGCAAAAGCAATTTATTAGTCATGATGAGATTTGATTGAATGCTGTTTTATATAAAATTTTGAATTATTTTTTATAAGATAAAAAGAAAATAATTAGTAGAAGAATAATTTATACAAAAATTAAAAAGAATTTTTACGAAATCGATTGCGTCCGCTTTGTAAATTATTAAAATAATATGATTGATCTTTCACCGGCAACGGTTTAAATTTTATCACATCCTTTTTATCTTGGGCATCATGAGCGCTCAAAAATTAATCCTACCCATTTAACTAATTTTAAAAATCAAGGGTAAATAATCATTTAAAAAAGAGGCTGATTGGGTAAGACTGATGCAAAGAAAGCCCTTCTGAAATCCCTTTTAAAAGCTTCAAAAAGGAAATAGACCTTAGCACTAAAAAAGGGAACTCAATATAATTTTCTGGAACTAAACTAGGCGTCCACTGAACACCAAAACAAATTTTCTTGTAAGAAAATTTGTTTGCCAAGGTCTAGGCTACAAAAATGAATCTATCTTCTTTTTCATCTGGGATGACCTTCAGTACATTATTTACCGTGAGTTTGATCAGGGTTTGAGAGGCCAATTGCTTATCAATATTACCAAATGCAGAAAAAGTATTAACGGTGATTTCCTCGTGGTTCCCTAAATAATTTAAGAGCATTTTTTCATTTTCACCATACTCAAAAGGTGTCATATTATCTTGTAAGGAAAATTTTAAGATTTGCCTCAATTCTCTACTGGCTTGAATAGACCTGTCTTCAAGCCTTACAAAGGAACGACCTCGTTTATGAAATGGTTTTAAAAAGGCAAAATAAGGTTTCTTTTTTCCAGACTCAAATTGATAATGAACGATAGCGCTTTTACCGTCTATGATGGGTATGATCTGGTATTCATATTCAATTTGAGGCCTGCATAACTCCTTAACCGCTTTTTCCATAACATAATGGGCTTCTTCAGCATCTTTGAGTCCAATAATACTGCCATCGTCATCAACACCTATAAACAAATGCCCTCCTTTTGAATTTGAAAAAGCAACAATTTCTCTGACAATTCTATCGGGATGTTTCGCCTTTAGCTTAAATTCAATTTGTTGGCCCTCCCCCTGTGCGATCAGCTTCTGGGCCTCTGTCAATGTCATGTCTTCTATATTTTTTATATATCTTCTGCGGTATGATCTTCTATGTTAAACATACTACTGATCAAATCTTTGAATTGCAATCCTTCATCAAGGGTATGCTTACTCAGCACACTGTATTCTGCTAAACCATGCAGCGCCAACTCCATCAAAAATAATCGATAAGCTTCTGATTCCTTTTTGTATTTTTTGTTAACCAAAACGGCCAATCCCGGTACGCTATTCAAGCAAGAGCTGTAATCGGCATCACTGGCATCTAACATTATATCAACCATATTACCTTTGCCAAACCATTCCGAAATGACTTGATAAGGGTTATCCCTTTTCTTACTTTTTCTGATCTCTTCAGGATCCGGAAAGAAATTCACAAATTGCGTTCTAAGAGCCTTACTGACCAAGTTAGCTGCTACGATGCCGGGGCCTTCCTGTTCTCCTTCATAGACCAGCTCTACTTTACCGGTTATGGCTGGAATGACCCCAACAAAATCAGCTACGCGGACGGTTGTCTTTTCCGCTCCATTCTTAAGCATTCTGCGTTCGGCTGTACTTATTAAATTTTCATAAGCGGAAATAGTCAGTCTTGCTGAGACGCCACTCTTGGCATCGACATACTCACTCTCCCGTGCTTCAAAGGCAATCTGCTCAACCAAATTCTTGGCTAACTCAAAAGACTGGACCCGTTCTTGTTCTGGTTCCAATTGGGCTTCTTGTTGGGTTATTTTCTTTCCTATCTCTATACTTTTTGGGTAATGCGTGATGATTTGACTGTCAATCCGATCTTTCAAGGGTGTGACAATACTACCCCTATTGGTGTAATCCTCTGGATTTGCCGTGAATACAAATTGAACATCTAGAGGCAATCGCAACTTGAACCCTCTTATTTGAATATCCCCTTCTTGAAGGATATTAAATAGCGCGACTTGAATACGGGCTTGTAAATCTGGAAGCTCATTGATCACAAAAATAGATCTGTTGGATCTAGGAATGAGACCATAGTGAATAACCCTTTGATCTGCATAGGAAAGCTTCAAGCTCGCGGCCTTGATGGGATCGATATCGCCAATGAGATCGGCAATAGAAACGTCAGGAGTCGCTAATTTCTCTGTGTAACGTTCGTTTCTGTGTAACCAGGAGATGGCCATCTGATCGCCTTCGTCTTTTAACTTAGCCAAGGCGTAATGAGAAATCGGTCTCAGCGGATCATCATTGAGTTCCGAGCCTTGTACCACAGGAATCCATTCATCAAGTAAAAGTACCATCATCCGTGCAATTCGGGTTTTGGCCTGTCCTCGAAGTCCAAGAAAATTGATATTATGCCTTGCCATTATAGCCCTTTCAATATCTGGAATTACCGTATGCTCATAGCCCCAAATGCCCTCAAAAACTGATTTATCTTCCTGGAAAGAACGTAATAAATTTTTTCTTAATTCATCTTTAATGCCGATCGGTGCGTAACCTGACGCCTTCAGCTCTTTTAGTGTTTTAATCGCGAATAATTTTTTTTTTGGTAAATCGTAATATGTCATATGAATTAAAAAATTTTCCTTCGGTTGTTTTTATAATCTTCAAAAATAAGATGGCCCAAGCCTTGCAGACTGCTGTAGTAGGCATTGCCATTATTGATTTGGGTAAACTCTTGCACAAACTGCTTCAAATAGGGGTCTGAGGCAATCATAAAGGTGGTAATAGGTACGTGGCTTCTTCTGCATTTCGCGGCCAAATTGAAGGTTTTATTCATTATTTTGGGATCTAAGCCAAAACTGTTTTTATAGTATTTGATGCCGACCTTCATACAGGTTGGTTTGCCATCCGTAATCATGAAAATTTGCTTATTTTTATTTTTTTTGCGTTTCAGAATATCTATCGCTAATTCCAGTCCCGCAATGGTGTTGGTATGATAGGGGCCTACTTGCAAAAAGGGTAAATCTTTGATCTCAATTTGCCATGAATCGTTACCAAATACAATAATGTCGAGGGTATCTTTAGGATATTTTTGAGTAATTAACTCCGCCAAAGCCATAGCTACCTTTTTTGCTGGTGTGATCCGATCCTCTCCATATAAAATCATGGAATGACTGATATCGATCATTAAGACCGTTGACGTCTGTGCTTTGAAATCCTTATCTTGGATCTCTAGATCTCTTTCAGTCAATCTGAAGTCTTCAGTACCGTTGTTGATCTGTGCGTTTTTCAAACTTTCGGTCAAAGCAATTTGATCCAACGAATCTCCAAACTGGAATTCCCTAAAATCTGTAGTAGTCTCATCTCCTTGACCGAAATAAGGTGTTTTATGATCTCCTTTAGATCCTTTTTTGAGTTTCCCGAAAATTTCTTCTAGCGCATTTTTTCTGATTTTTTGTTCTGATTTGGCCGTAACCTCAAACGTTCCCTCCTCACTACCCTCTTTAATATAGCCTTGATCTTTTAAATCATCCACAAAATTTCCCATGCCATAATCTTCAGGCATTAAATTATGTTCTTGGTCCAAATTAGTCAACCAATGGATCGTTTCTGAAACATCCCCCCCGGTAATGACCATCAATTGTAAAAAAATGTCCCGCAAGCTTTCAAATGAGCCTTTTTCAGCTACTTCTTCGGGAATATATTCCGTAAATCGGTATCCAATCATGATCAACTTCTTTGCATTTGAAAACATTCTTTTATCACAAAAAATTTCATTTTATATAAAAAGATTAAAATTTATTGCGTGATGCAAGCGGCTTCATAGGCTTCCTCGTATACGGGCATGATCAGAGATAATTCAAATAATAATGCTTTTTTATAAGCCTCTGCTTTGAATTTTGGTAGGTTATCTTCATGCAGCACACGTAGGGTTTTTTCCACCATCTCCTCAATATCTCCCACATCACACGTATATCCGGTAACTCCATCTTCGTTCAATTCGGTCAGTCCTCCAACATTCGTGCTGATCAAGGGTATTTGGCAGGCCATCGCTTCGAGGGCAGCCAAACCAAAACTTTCTTTTTCAGAAGTCATGATAAATAAATCACAAACGGAGAGAATTTCTTCAATATTGGACATTTTACCGAGAAAACGTACGTCCTGAATACTACACGTCTCACGGGTCATTTTTTCCATTTCAGATCTCTCGGGACCATCACCTACCAACAATAACTTCACCGGTATCTGTTGACTTACCTTACAAAAGACAGTGATCACGTCTTGCACCCGCTTCACTTTCCTAAAGTTAGAAATATGTACCATAAGTTTTTCTCCATTGGGACATATCGCTTTTTTAAAATGATCTTTATGCTGCTTTTTAAACTTATCAATATCCACAAAATTGGGAATCACCCTGATTTCCTTTTGAATATCAAAGAGGGCATAAGTATCCCTTTTTAGAGAATTTGAAACTGCCGTCACCACATCTGATTGATTGATGGCATAAGTCACCACTGAAGCATAGGTTGCCTCTTTACCTACTAAGGTGATATCTGTCCCATGTAAGGTGGTTACTATGGGAATAGTAATCCCTTTGGTCGCCAATATTTGCTTTGCTAAAATTGCCGCTGATGCATGAGGGATCGCATAATGGACATGTAGCAAATCTAATTTTTCAAATTCGACCACATCCACCATTCTTGCGGCTAAGGCAATCTCATAAGGGGGATAGTCAAATAAAGGATAATCTTTGACAGATACCTCATGATAAAAAAGATTTTCACTCAAAAAGTCCAATCTCGTGGGCTGTGCATAGGTGATGAAATGAATCTGATGGCCTTTTTTGGCAAGTCCCATTCCTAACTCCGTAGCCATCACCCCACTCCCGCCGAAAGTAGGGTAGCAAACAATTCCAATTTTCATTTCTGTAAATTTATCTTTAGTAACGCTTAAGGTTTTATTTGTTTTGTCCTAATTTCCCTACCTAGGAAATATAGATTAACTAAAATTACCAAAATTATTTTTGGATTTGAAAGATCAATACAGAGATTGCCAGCACAAGATAACATCTAAACATAAACAATCTCAACAATCTATATTTTGTCTCATTATTTCATCTAAATATTTCAATTTTACAGTAACTTAATGTTTTAGAAACGACCTTCAAAACATTTCAATAAATTTGTAGAAATAAAAGGTTAACTGGTATGTGCTTGGACGGTTATTTTATCTGCCTCCTTACGTAAAGTAAAGCGGCTTTAAAATATCATTTTTGTCTCCTGGCCAAGGTAAGGCCCAGTTAAAAAACAACCATAAATAGTTAACTCAAAATGAAGTTACCCTCTTTCGTTAAATTGCCTGGTCATAAAAAGTTTACCATTACTCCGAGATATTATGATCCCATCAAAGAGGAAATACTGGAGCGCACCGAAATGATTAAAAGAGAGATGTCAGGAGAAGAAAATTTTGGGGTAAGGGCTCATAAAATCACCTTCGACAGACGGTCCAGTCCAGGACCTAATACTTCTGGACTACAAATGATCATTGCCGTCGGTTTAGGATTGGCTTTTTTGGGTTGGATTTATTTTGGAAACCCTGTTTTACATCTCCTTTGGCTTATTATTCCCATCTACCTAATTTTGAAATTCAAAAAAAAAGCAACTAAGCACTAATGCACGACATCATCCACGTACTGCCTGATCATATTGCCAATCAAATTGCCGCTGGAGAAGTCGTTCAAAGGCCTGCCTCGGCCGTAAAAGAACTACTCGAAAACAGTATCGATGCTGGTGCTAAAGAAATTAAGGTATACATACAGGAAGCCGGAAAAACCCTTATTCAAGTGGTGGACGACGGCAGGGGAATGTCTAAAAAAGATGCCATCATGTGCTTTGAGAGACATGCAACTTCCAAATTGAAAAATGCCAAAGATTTATTTGGACTTAAATCAATGGGTTTTAGAGGCGAGGCACTCGCCTCTATTGCAGCGGTCGCACAAGTCGAATTAAAAACAAAAACAGATGATCTTGAGTTAGGTCTGTTGATCAAGGTTGAAGCCAGTGACCTCCGCAAACAAGAACCCATAACCATGCAAAATGGGACGAGCTTGTCCATAAAAAATCTTTTCTTCAACATTCCTGCACGTAGAAACTTTTTGAAAAGTAATCCAGTAGAATTTCGACACATTCATGATGAATTTCAAAGGATTTCAATCGCTCATGCAGGTATTAAATTCTCATTAAACCACAATAATGAGGAAGTTTACAACTTAGAGCCCGGCAAACTCAGCAAGCGTATTGTCCAAATTTTTGGGAAAAATTATCAGCAGCAACTCATCCCTTGCCAAGAGGAAACGCCTACGGTTAGGATCACGGGCTATGTAGGTAAGCCCACGTTTGCAAAAAAAACCAGAGGCGAACAATTCTTTTTTGTGAACCATCGTTTCATCAAAAATCATTATCTCAATCATGCCGTATTAAAAGCTTTTAAAGGGCTTTTAAAAACAGAGGCTCATCCTTTTTATGTATTGTTTATTGAAATTGATCCGAAAAACGTCGATGTAAATGTTCACCCTACCAAAACAGAGGTTAAATTCACCGATGATCGTTTACTGTATGGCATAATTGTGGCTGCGGTACGTCAAGCCTTGGCCACTTCAAATGTAGCGCCCTCTATAGACTTCGATACAGACGTTAATTTTGCCTTGTTTTCTCCACCAAAGGGGACTGATCAGGTATCTGAATCAGATAAAAAATATACGCAATTCAAAAATATCCCAAACTCCAATAGTTCATCCAAAAATTGGGAATTATTGTACGAGAATGCGCATGATGAAGAACTGATCAGTAGGGAACAAGCGAAAAATGAGCTTCAACAGCAAGATCGGATGCTGCTAAATAGTGATCCTCATTCTGGTCATCAAAATAGTTTACCCAATCCTCAAACCCTTTGTATACATAACCGCTTCCTCTTGCGTCAAGTAAAGAGCGGTATGGTACTCATTGATCAAAGAGCGGCACATGATAGGATTCTCTATGAACGATATCTTGAATATTATCGTCAAAATCAAGGTGTTTCACAGTCCTGCTTATTTCCTAGTCAACTTTCTCTCAATCCTGCAGATTTTGATTTGATTCTATCGCTAAAGAATGAAATTCAAATGCTCGGTTTTGAATTTGAACCTTTTGGTAAAAACTGTATCGTCATCAATGGCGTACCTCCAGAAATTGGCAAACTGTCTGAAAAAGATCTTTTTGAAGATTTGATTGAACAATTTAAAATGAATCAATCGGAACTTGCGCTTAATAAAACCGAAAATTTAGCACGCTCTATGGCAAAACGTACGGCCATAAAAATCAGTGAAAAATTGGCTGATGAAGAAATTTTAAAAATTTTTGACTTATTATTTGCCTGCAAACAACCCAATTATACGCCGGATGGTCAGGCAACTTTTGTAGTTTTGAGTTTAGATAAAATGATTTCACTTTTTAATTAATAAATATGTTTGGAAGATTAACCCCTACGGTCAAGTACATTTTAATTGCGAATGTAGGGATTTTTGTTTTGCAATCTTTATTGAACTTACCCTTATCTTCTTGGTTGGGATTGCGTGTGGTTTTTTCTGATCAATTCGAGCTGCATCAGTTCATCACTTACATGTGGATTCATGCAAATTTCAGTCACCTTTTGGGCAACATGTTTGCCGTCTTTGTTTTTGGGCCCTTATTAGAGCAAACCTTCGGGCAAAAAAATTTCCTCATCTTCTATCTGGCCTGTGGTATTGGAGCGGGTATGCTTTTTGGCGGTGCCAATTTTATAGAACAATATCAATTGAAAGCAGACATGGAAACCTATCTCTCTAATCCAAATCCCGATGACTTTAGCTTATTCATTTCTGAACACAAGTCTCGTCGATTCAATTTGCAAGGGTTGGCCAAGCTCTCAGATGGGTATTACGATAATCCACAAGATCCAGATTACATAAAACAAACGATGAGTGCCGTCACACAGATATTTGATCTCAAAACGAATATTCCAATGGTCGGTGCCTCAGGGGCCGTTTATGGCATATTGATGGCTTTTGCCATGCTATTTCCTAACTTGCAGCTCATGCTTTTATTTCCACCTATTCCCATTCGAGCAAAATATTTGGTTTTTATTTACGGGGCTATAGAACTTTACTCCGAATTAAATCGTTCGGAAGGTGATAATGTAGCGCATCTGGCGCATTTAAGCGGCATGCTGATCGCCTTCATCCTTATTCGGATTTGGACTAACAACAAAACGATTAAACCTTACTAATCATGAATACAAGTGAAAATCTACTTGATGAATTCAAAAATGCTTGGAACAAGCCCAACAATGCCATTGCACAGATCATAATCATCAATGTTATTGTTTTCTTGGTAATGCTGACCTTGAGCATATTTCTAAAAGTGAGTGGTGAAGCAGAAATCTATAGATCTATAGAGGAGTTATTGATGCTTCCCTCGGATCTCAGTTTATTTTTATTTCAACCATGGTCTATCATCACCTACTTTTTTTTACATGCTGACTTGTTCCATATCCTGTTCAATATGTTGGTCCTTTATTGGTTTGGAAAACTCATTGTAGAATATTTAGGTAGCGACAAAGTGATTTCACTTTATGTACTAGGGGGTCTTGCAGGCGGACTGCTCTATTTAATTATTTATAACACACTCCCCTTTTATGAAAGTAAGCAGATTTCCAGAATGCTTGGCGCTTCAGCTGGAGTGTATGCCATCATTACAGCGGCAGCCACTTTACTACCTAATTATACATTCCATTTGCTTTTGATTGGACCCGTAAAGATTAAATATATTGCCTTTTTTTATATCATTCTTTCTTTTTCACAAACCATAGGTGCAAATGCAGGAGGCGAATGGGCGCATTTAGCGGGGGCTGCTATGGGTTATGTCTACATCAAGCAAATACAAAAAGGTCAAGATCTCGGTGGTTGGATTCTTCAAGTTATTGATTTTTTCAAAAGTTTTTTCAGACAATCCTCAAAAATTAAAGTCACCCACAGAAGCAAGCCTAGAAAAAAGGCCAAAGCAGCTACTGAAGCAAATCAATCGACATCACCCCTGTCCACCCATACTTCCGAACAAGATGAAATAGATGCCATTTTGGATAAGATTTCACAAAAGGGTTATGAGAGTCTGACCAAAGAGGAAAAACAAAAACTTTTCAACGCCAGTAAAAGATAAAATTAATTTTTATTGGCCAGCTGTCCACAGGCCGCATCGATATCCTTACCTCGACTCCTTCGTATATTGACGATGAGTTTCTTGGACTTCAAGAAATCTGCAAACTGCTCCAACTTGTCAGCGGTCGTATTTTGATATTGAGCCTCAGCGATCGGATTGTACTCAATAATATTGATTTTGGAAGGTATTGATTTAGCAAAATGCCATAACTCCTCTGCATCCTCAATTCGGTCATTAAAATTATCAAAAACTATGTATTCAAAAGTAATTTGATTTCCTGTTTTTTGATAAAAATAAAGCAATGCTTCCTTCAGTACTTTCAAAGTATTAGTTTCATTGATAGGCATGATTTGATTCCTTTTTACGTCATTGGACGCATGCAGAGACAAGGCCAAGTTGAATTTGACTTGATCGTCGGCCAGCTTGATGATCATCTTGGCAATACCTGCAGTGGATACCGTGATGCGCTTGGGCGACATATTGAGTCCATCTGTAGCGGTAATCCGCTCAATGCTCTGTAATAAATTCTTATAATTGAGTAAAGGTTCTCCCATCCCCATAAAAACAATATTGCTTATGGGTACATCAAAATGCTTTTTGGATTGCTTGTCTATTTCCACTACTTGGTCATAAATCTCCGCTGGATCTAAATTTCGTTTACGATCCATATAACCCGTAGCACAAAATTTACAACTCAACGAACACCCTACTTGAGAGGATACACAGGCCGTCATTCGATCCTCTGCCGGAATCAATACCCCCTCCACTAAGGATTTGTCATGAAGTGCAAATGCTAGTTTTATAGTTCCATCATTCGACTTTTGATCGGTCTGTAGTGAGATCGGAAAAATATCAAAATCTTCGGCCAATTGAGCGCGCATCATCAGGGAGAGATTGGACATTTCATCGAAATTATGTACCGACTTGACCCATATCCATTCCCAAATTTGTTTCGCACGAAATGCAGGTAATCCTGTTTCCAATACGTAATCTTTCAATTTATCGAATGTCAACTTACGAACGTCTTGCTTCATAATGCAAATTTAGGGGTAATAGCCCATTATTCTACCACTAACGTGCGGATCTCCTGAATCAATTCCCCAGAAGGCGAGATCCCAGTAATCAGAACTTCATATGTGCCCAAAACATCAGAAGTATAAAATCCCGTTTTTTGACTTGAATCAATTTGAGACATGAACTGCCAGTCCAATAATCTCCGTTGGTCAGGAATCCTTAATTCTTTTGACTGAGTATGATCCGGAAAGAAATAAATTTTTTGGCGCTGGAGCCCTTTGTATTTATATTTCAGCCCTTTGGGTTCAAACCCATAAAGGTCACCTTCTTTGGTTTTAAGAGCTATAATTCCGTCTAAAACCGCTGATCCAATATAGTATCGCTCACTAAGTACTTCTATATCGCTAATATTATAAGGAGAATATTCAAGTACTTCTTTGGGACTGGCCAAAATCCCATCAAAAAGAACCAAATAGATCCCTGTTTGCTTGAAAGAACTCAATTCTGAAGGCCAGCGAATACTAAAATCATAATCAGTTCTTGATTTACCAATGGCAATTTCTGGTATATATTCGATAAATGAGTCTCTCATCGTTGGGAATCTCGTAAAATCATCTAGGTGATAATTTTTGACATTCAATATTTCAAAATGCTCCTTTTTCTCCATCACGATACTATCTCTGCGTAAATGTTGAAAAGAATTCTCAATTTGTATCCCAACACTTGATTTGATCACTTGAGTAACGGTAAGAGAATCATAGCGAATAGGCCAATTTTCAAAATTTGGGTATTCAGTGTAAAATTCAGAATTCATGATTATTTCATACTCACCCCCATCATAATCTAATACGTTGATATAACCGTTATTATCGCCAGCCATATTCTGTTCAATATTGAGCAAAAACTTACCGTTCACATCTGTCTGAGCCAAGTGTATATCATAGCTCTTGCCTGGAATAGAAAATACAACGATCTTTTCAAAAACATCCTCCTCACTGGAAGTTATGATCCCCTCTATTAAATCATTTCGATGCTCTGGCATCATCGCCACTTGATCAATGGGTCCCCACTCAGGCCAACTTACCTTTGAAAGAATCATCCAGTCGTCTAAATTCGTCTGACTGACAAAATCAGATCTCAGTGGGCGCGTAACTAACTGGCTATTAATTTGGGAAATAACAGCAGATCTTGAAGCTGATTCATAAGATCTCACTACGATTGAGACTGAAGTGATTGATTTATTTAAATCAGCTAACTCCACAAAATTCCTTGACTTCGCCTTTATTATTTCTCTTTTAATGACTCCTATTAGCCCATTATAAAATAATCTATGGGCCTTCATTTCACCTTGAGTATCAAAATATTCTATTCTTAGCAAGCCTTCTGGCATTGACTTTTTGTCCATATTTAGCGATTGGCCCACCTCTACATAATCTTCAAAATAAATCTTATAACGATCCCTAATTTTTAACATCCCTATTTTTTCATGCCTCATATTATCGTTAACTTTCAACATAAAACGCTGAGAAAATTCGGTTAGAGAAATACTTGCACATGCTTGACAGGCCATAGGCAGATCTATAAAATTAAAATTTCTCGAAGAATCTTCATAAATCAACCTGTATTGCATGTTGGCTAGAGGGGTAAAATAAAATTTAGCCATCCCATCTTTAGATTCAATAGAGGACAAGGTAGTCCCCTCGGAATCTACAATTCTGCCTTTGAAATCTATCCCTTTTTCAATTCCGTTGGCATAACGAAGCAATACTTTGTTTTTGAATCCTGCAACTAGATTTCCACTTTCTGGATAAAATTTCATTATTGGTGCTACTGGAGGGGTTACCATATATTCCTCAAATGGATTATAGATCGTGATGGGAATGCGGTAATAATCGCCAAAATTTTTCATCCAACGCGTGTATCCTATAAGTTGATAATTTCCAGATTCAATCAAGCTGGAAATAAAAAAATCTCCAGTACATTGGCCCTTTTCAAGTTTTATTTTTGTCTGAAAAACTGGGATTTTTTGGTCATCCAACAACTCAACATATAGAATCGAACTTAGCTCCGAAAGCTTTCCTGAAGACTTACTTCTAACCAACGCATGAAACAGGATGCGTTCACCTGATACGAATCGATCGCTACTGATTTGTAAAAAAACCTCCTCGTGAATATTGTCTTGACCATTTCCTGCAAAATGAAAAAGAATTAAACTACAGAGTGTTAAATATCTTAACCTATTCATTCCCAAAAAGTGGGTATTTCTATATCCCCATTAATCCTACAGTCCGTACAAGGCTCAGAAAGTATTATGTAAAATCCCGGAGGCTCCGGCATAAAAAAGGCCCATATTCCTTTTCCAGCTGACTCACTTGAGCTAAAATAATCCGTTAAACCTGCCGGTGGAATAGAATCAGATGATGTTCTATAAACGAAGTTACATTGAGCATTAAGTAATGGAATATTGAAACCATCCGGAACAAAAGTTTTGGGCACAAAGAATGCTAATTTTGACGATACCCCAGAAACTTCAAAATTTCCCAAAACCGACTCTTGAGGACCCTTAAATACCTCCATGTTACCTACAACATTTCCTTTTTGTTTATCAAAAAGAGATCCTCCAGATTCATTATTTTCCTGCAATCTTTTATAAAATTGATAAGTAGATGCAGACAAAGCATATTGCTTTACATGAACGGCTGTTTTATAAGCTAAATTTGGATCTGCTTCATTGATAAAATGAACGGGAAATTCAGTTAATTTTTGATTATTCAACGCGATTCCAGATCCCATTATTAAGGAACTGCTGGTCTCTTGTCTGAAACATTTATCTACACTTTGTGTTCTAAGGATTAATTTTTCAGATGTTTCATCCCATAAATAATATGAGGGATAAGGAACTCTCCATTCGTAAGTCTCCTCCCAGGTATACCTAAAAGTACTGACTTCATAATTTTGCCAATCGGTCACTAAAAATATTTGAACCCCATTCAAAATATCTCCACTCTCTTTTGACGGTAATTGAACATATCGACCGTATAAACTGTCAATGGGTGGGGCTTCATTCAACGCCTCTTTGGTAGACAAGTATTCATTGCCATTTTCTGTGATGACTCTGAGCATATAACTTTCTCCAATCATTCCTGCATATGTTGAGTCAGTAACGTAGTTGCCAGGTAGCGATTCTGTTAAATTGACAATCTCACCATTCTCTGATTCAATGGTCACTGTGGCTCCCTTAGCCAAGATAAGGTCTTCAGATTCTAAAGAAGATGTATAGGATAATTTTACGGTATGTGTTTTTATTTCGTTAGTCAAAATGGCATCCACTACCAACAAAGAATTTTCAGTCTCCCCAATGAAATTATGTTCATAGGGTTCTATACAAGAAAGGACTATGATTGAAAGAAATAAATAAACTATGTTTTTTTTACTCCTGCTCATATTTTAAAATTAAAGGTAATCGTAGGAATTGGATTCGCAAATACTGTCATTTTGTAGCCCTCGACATCTCCATCAACCGTCTTGAAGAAAATTGAATACGCATTATCTCTGCCAAAAAGATTATAAATTGAAAAGGTCCAAAATGAATGGGCTAATTTTTTTACCTTGTGCGTTCCCTCAATGTCAAACCCTAGGTCAACTCTGAAATAATCAGGAATACGGAAGGCATTTCTCTCCGAGTACTGTAGACTTTCAGCAGTATTAAATTGCCATTTTCCAATAGGATAGGTAACTGGCCTACCACTTGAATATACCAAGTTTAAAGATAGACTGTACCTTCTTGTGAATTTATAATTCGTTACCATATTTAAATAATGTGGTTTATCGTAAGTGGTCTGAAAGAAGTCCCCTCCATTCACCCGCTCCTCGGAAAAATCTCCATTTAAACGAATAAAACTACGTGACCAGGTATAATTAAACCAGCCTGTAAACCATCCATTAGACTTTTTTGCGGAAAGCTCCAAACCATAGGATCGGCCATCCCCCTGCAAAAGATCTGTTTCAATGGCCTTATTAAATTGCAAATCTGCGCCTACCTTAAAATCAACTAAATTTTTGATACCCTTGTAATACGTCTCGACTGAAAACTCTAGCACATTATTTCTTGCGATATTTTTATAATAACCGATTGAAAATTGATCTACTATTTGAGGTTCCACGTATTTACCTGACAATCTCCAAATGTCAGTAGGTGCCAATGAAGCAGAATTAATCAGCATATGAACATATTGTCGAGATCGGTTATAACTGACCTTCACAGAACTTAAATTTGCGAGAGAAAACCTTCCTGATAATCGTAATTCAGGACCATGGTACGTAGCCATTGGCACACCTTTCCCGTAAGAAAGAGTATCAACAATGAACGCCTGATTTATGGGTTTATCAAGTGCATATTGATAGGATTCAGAAGGACCTAACTGGGTATATGAAGAATATCTTAACCCTGCATAAAGTGAAATATTTTTTGTAGGATCATATTGGTTAGAGAAATAAATAGCTGATTCTAGCGCCTGTTCGGGATTGATTTCATCAAAGCTAATATTAGACAAGTCCCCAAGAGGCTGCCTCACGCCAGGATTAACCTGATATTTCTTAATGCTAGTTCCAAAGTTAAAATGGTTTTTTTCGTCTAAATAATAGTTGAAATCAGTGGATGCCGTTAATTCGGAAATATTATAGTTAATATCAAAGGCTTGAGTTAATAGCTTATCGTACCCAATACGATAACCATATTGGCTTCCTGTAAGCCTTAATGAACCATCTAAATTGTCATTAAATTGGTGCATCCAGTTTATTGAGAAGTTTGCATTTATGTAACTAAAATCGGAGTAGCCAAGCAGAGAATCGGAGTCCAATTGAAAACTATCAAAGCTGTAATATCCCAAAGCTGAAAGAGTATTATTTTTATCAATTTTATGATCAATTTTAAGAATAAAATCATGAAAATCAGCATCCTGATTACTTAAAGGGTTATTACTTATTTGTTTGAGAACAAAATCAGAATAAGTGGCTCTTCCTCCCACCATAAGTGACGTTTTTTCTTTTATGAGGGGGCCTTCAAATAAAAGACTTGAAGTGACCGGTCCAATACCCCCTTTGATAATATATTTTTCCTTGTCTGGAACCTTAGTGGTAATATCAAATACCGAAGAAATACGACCTCCATATTTAGCAGGAATACCTCCCTTAAATAGTTCCATTCCCTCTAAAGACTCTGAATTAAAAATAGAAAAAAAACCAAAAAAATGTGATGTGTTATAGACCGAAGCTCCATCAATGGTAAAAAGGTTTTGATCTGCTTTACCCCCTCTAATATTAACCCCGGCAGCACCCTCACCTACTGCCTGAACACCGGGAGTTGTCGCTGCCGCCTTAACTATGTCTCTTTCACCCAAAAGCACAGGTATACTTTTAGTTTCTTCGATTCCAATTTTAGTAACCCCCATTTGGGCCTGCTCGATATTAATATCACGATCACTATTGACTACCACCTCATTCAGGGCAATAACATCTACTTCCATATCAACATTGAAAGTCCCGTCAGAAAAAACAACAATATTGCGATACGTATTTTTCATCTCAATGGATTGCAAGAATAAAATGTGCTTGCCGGTGGGTATACTTAAAGTATAAAAACCAGAGGCATCTGTCGAAGTACCAACAAAGGGTTCTTCAACATAGATAAAAGCTCCCTCAACAGGCAACTCATTACCTGACTGACTGACATACCCTGCCATGGAAGCCGTTTCACCCATAACAAACTGATATCGATCTCCCACCTCATATACTTTCTCCAATTCATTGATCCCCTCGTGATCTTTTTGGTATTCCTTGGCAAAGATCAACCCCTTTTTAATCGGTTCATAGTTTGACTCACGATTGAAAAATTTGCCAATTCCAAACTGATTAATGATGGGTTTCTGATAAGAAATGTATACCTGATTTCCGCTCAAGAAATAACTTAGTTTTTGATTGGTGAAAACTTTATTTAAAACCGTATCTAATGGGAGATTTATAAAACTTCCAGAGATTTGAACAGTATCAATCCAATTGTAATCAAAGAAAAATTCAATTTGAAATTGTTCTTCTAAGTCTAGAATGATCGATTCTAAGGATGCGCTAACATAACTCCCATTAAATTTTGGAATAATCTGGGCGTAGGAGGAGACAGATATCAATAAAATAAGTATAAAAAATAAAGCTCTCATCATTCCCACTTCATTTGATGACAATACATGGCCAATTTTTTAATATCTCTATCTTGATTGGGCTTAATTAATAAGCCATTCGACCCTATAAAGTCTCTAATTTCTTGTTTATGGGAAGGGTAGGCTTTAAAAAAAGCAGATTTATTATTTATTTTAATTTGATGATTTTTAGTCATCAAAAAATACGAAGCCAAAGGATAATAAGTAACCCCTGGATTTCCCTCAGGCGTAGTGCCAATAACTTTTTTTTTGGCTCTTCTCACCAAAATATTAATCTCTGGGGCCTCAAACAATACTTGATAAAATCCAGGTATCTCTGGTGCTTCAATTCCATCTAATCTCTTAAATATCTTGTCCCCAATTTCGAAGTCCGAAATAAGATACTGAACCAGTTTCAGTGGTTCCATCTTAGTTGAACTATTGGTTACATTTTGAATAAGAAGTAGATCGTGAAAGGTATTATATAACATATTGACTTCAAAATTTTGACCTTTATATGTAAGCCTTCCATGCTGCCAATATTTTTCGATGAAGTATTCGTGTGAATGGAGTGATTTGTTCAGAAAAGGATAAAGTGATCCCTCAATTAATCCTATGTTCTCTTGGCCGATCATCGAATCATACCAAAGGGTCAAATGATCATCAAGATCCAGTGTACTGACGCTATACTGCCCCATTGCACTATTCAATGAGGTAAATGAAGTAAGAATGAAAATAAAATTAACTTTAAAAAACTTCATGAAAAAAAGTAAGAGCTTAATTATTATTTAAAAATTAATTTTTTTTCTCTAAAAAGGACTTTTAATAAAGCGGCTCAAAGGAAACTCATGTAATATATAATGAAACCGATCCGTCATGAGGTTAACATGAAATAAATATGATTTGAAAGAATTGAAATTCGTTTGAAAGTTGCCCTTATTTTATGAATTCTGTCAAATTTTAACCTTTTGTTATGAATTAATTATTTTTCTCAACCCACAAAAACTTTTTACATGAAAAGCACAGGTAGAGAATAATTTTTTATTGCTGTAGTTTTCGATAGATTAGCCGGTATGAATTCAATCACAAATGGTATCCAATATTTAACCCGTTTCCTTGGAAAAATCATTTCTTGGAGCTCCCTCATTTTAACATTAATCATCGTCACAGATGTGTTCTTTCGCTATGTTTTTAGTATCACCTCTGCAGCAACTTTTGAGATAGAATGGCATCTATTTGGCCTCATGTTTCTGTTGGGTGCTGCCTGGACACTGGATCAGGATAAACATGTTCGTGTAGACCTTTTCTATCAACGCTTTGGTCCAAAAACTAAGGCTCTGATCAATCTCATTGGTACATTGATTTTCCTAATCCCTTTTTGTTGGGTCACTCTGATCACAAGTATAGATTTTGTCCAAAGTTCATTTTTACTCAATGAAACCAGTCCAGATCCTGGCGGATTACCCGCGCGATATTTGATTAAATCAGCCATTCCCCTAGGTTTTTGTTTATTGATGCTTCAAGGTGTCGTACTTATGCTTATTTCAATAAAAACATTGTTGAAATAATGTACGAATACCTGCCCATTATTTTTTTTATAGTCGCTTTTATATTGATTCTTATAGGCTATCCTGTTGCCTTTACTTTAGGAGGTGTCGCCGTTATTGTAGGCATTTGGATGTTTGATATTGATTTTTTTTACCTCCTCTCTTTAAGAATTTTTGGCACCATGCAGAATTTTGTCCTCTTAGGGGTTCCCCTTTTCGTTTTCATGGGTGTGATGTTGGAAAAATCGGGCATTGCTGAAAAACTCTTAGAGACGATGGCCTTATTGTTTGGTAGATTTAAAGGAGGCTTAGCTTTATCTGTGATCGCCGTAGGGGCTTTGCTTGCAGCGTCTACAGGTATCGTAGGTGCTACGGTCGTCACTATGGGCTTGATCAGCCTTCCTACCATGCTCAAACGCGGCTATGCACCCACCCTTGCCATGGGAACGATCGCAGCTTCGGGTACTTTGGGACAAATCATCCCACCCTCTGTAGTGTTGGTCTTGCTGGCAAGTGTGTTGAATGTTTCGGTAGGCGCTTTATTTCTTGCCGCCATCGTGCCTGGTTTTTGCCTGATTGGTATGTATATGACTTATGTGATCATCTATGCCCAGCTACATCCAAATCAGGCACCGGCCATGCCCCCCGAAGAAATTGCTCATTTTCGAAATAACGGATTTTCAAAAGAGATTATTCAGTCTTTTTTATTGCCCTTACTATTGATTATACTGGTGTTAGGAACAATTATTGGAGGTATCGCCTCTCCCACAGAAGCAGCTGGAATTGGGGCGATGGGTGCTTTAATTCTCACAGCCTGTAAAGGAAAACTGAATAATAAAATCCTTGGGGTAGTTACCAAAGAAACGCTCATGCTCACCTCTATGGTTTTCATGATTCTGATCGGGGCCACGGCCTTTTCTTTGGTCTTTAGAGGGCTTGAGGGGGACAAACTTTTCTTAGAGATGATCTCCAAATCTAATTTGGGGCCTAATGGGTTTATGATTATAGTCATGATCATGGTTTTTATTGCAGGATTTTTTATCGACTTTATTGAGATCATATTCATTGTCGTTCCCATCGTTGCTCCCATATTTGCCAGCATGGGTGTCGATTTGGTGTGGTTAGGTATATTATTGGCCATCAACCTCCAAACCTCCTTTTTAACTCCTCCTTTTGGGTTTGCCCTCTTCTATCTCAAAGGCGTCACCCCTCCCGAAATAAAAACCAAACAACTCTACATAGGGATCCTACCATTTGTAGTAATTCAAATTATCTTTCTAGGCCTCTTGATTCTTTTTCCACAATTATTAAAAATCTTTTAAGGAAGATTCAAGTTATCCTGATTGAGATATGTAACATTGGCTTTTACAAATAGGCCTTTAATTTTTCGAAAAAGGACTTAGATTCTAGATACCACCTTCATTGGTGAGCCAGCTATTGATTCAATTCTGGGGTCTAATGATTCTGGATATTTTAAATAATTATCTCGGAATGAAGGAGCTCTATGGGTAAATAAAAAAAAGCGGATATCACCCTTCGGTAATATCTGCTTCTCCTGTTCTTAGTCGGGATGACTGGATTCGAACCAGCGGCCCCCACTACCCTAAAGTGGTGCGCTAACCGGGCTGCGCCACATCCCGAAAAATATCTAATAATAACAGGCACAAACTTATTTCAATAATGGGACTATAAAAAGGACTAACCTTTAAAATCTAATGATTTATCCTTACTCCCTCTTGAGAAATACTTTATCCTTTATTGAGAGGGCTGCCATTCCTTCGATCTGGAATATAAATTGGATCTCGTCTTCATTCATCCCCTTGGAATAAAGGGTGAATGTATTCAAATCTAAATCCAGAGCTATGTTTTTCGATAAGACTGATTTATTCAATCCCCGAACAATGAGGTCATCTAGCGAATAGAGAAAAGGACTCATGTTATAGCTTGACTGATTCACTACATATTTTTCAATGGCCCGATGCATTGCCCAATCTGTAATCTTTGCCCATCCTTCCATTTTGGGTAATTCATAGTCAAAAGCTGAAAATCGCATCACCAAATCTTCATCAATAATCGGCACTACAAACAAAGAAATAATTCCATTGATATCCCCCTCCACCGTTACATTCCATTTCAAAAATCCCTCATGGGGACTGATCTCCACCCTATTTACTTTTGCAGCAATCCCTTCCAAATTTAACTCCTTCCCTACCAAGAGCGAATCCATCACCTGCTCTATTTTCAGAAAGGACAATCGGAGTTCAACAAAAGAACTGATATGTGTATGTCTAGACAAGGGATTGGTCCTCAGTGGTAAAACTTCCAACAATTGATGGCTGTTTTCTGCATCGTTCATTCGTAGTATCGATTGATGCTCAAGTTGGAAAAATAAGGTATCGTTAATTTCGACCTTAACAAAATCACCTCTTAAACTGATGGCCTCATTTGTAAAGTAAAAAGGCATTGCCGTTGCCGATACCTTCAATGGCTTTTGGATCGATCGATACAGCCTTTCTACTGCTGCTCTTAAATTTATTTGGTCTTGAAGAATGGCATTGATGGTTTCTTCTAACGTCCTTTCATGTGTTTGAATCTCTTTTTCTATCAGTTCTGCCATATCGATTTTCAAGCCCAAAACTTTAAAAATAGGCGGTTCATTCCATGTAATCGTCTCCCACCTTGAATCAAATTCTAGATCCCATCGTTCATCAATATTTAATTCCAAGGACAGTTCAGCTTTAGCTTGAAATTTGATAGGCTTTGCTGCATTACTGATCGAAATGCCCAAGAGACGAGATTTAATAATCGCCGAAATATTTAAAGGTAAAACCACATGAAGGCGCCCTTGATAATATTCAATATCAATACGTTCCTTACGCTTAATTTTTAAAAATAAACTGTCCTTTTTTTTTTTCAAAGGAAACCCTCCATCGAATAAGTGTTGACCCGAAATTTTATTAATCCCTTCTTCTAGCTCAGCGATCGGTAACTTAATGAGGACATTGGTATAAGAGGCTGGCACCGGTATGATCGCCCCTATTCTATCATCATTGTCTTGACAACTTATCAAAAATATCAGGGCAGTCATTATCAATAAGCGAAAGTATAAGCCTAACTTTATCATCTATGTAAAATATAATGTAATCTCTATTTTTTGAGGTGACGCTTATTCATCTACTTTCCATTCCTATGACATATCAACCCTTTTCTTTTAATCACATTTCAAACTTAAGTCCAAGCCTTACTCAAATCATAAAAAATTGGGGCCTTTTGGGTATTTTATTGTTCTTCGTTTGGTCTTGCGAAAATAAAGCCTCCTCATCTCAAAAAAAAACACCTATTCACAAAGGCCAAGAAGTAATTGATCAAGCGATCATTGCACATGGGCAAAATCTTTTTGAGAATGCCACCCTATCTTTTTCGTTTAGAGATAAGCAATACAGTGCAAGGCGATCTGATACATCATATACTTATACAAGATCTTTTCAAGATGGCTCCGCACTGATAGAAGATATATTGATCAATAGTACCCATTTTTCTCGAAAAAAAAATGGGGTCTCCATAGAAGTTTCAAAAGAATGGGCAGATAAATACAGTAGATCCATAAATTCAGTTCTTTATTTTTTTCAGCTACCCTATCTATTGAACGATCTCGCGGTTAAAAAAACAGATCAGGGAATAAAACAAATCAAAGGTGAGAGCTATCATCAAATTAAGGTCTCTTTTCAAATAGAAAATGGTGGTGACGATTTTGAAGATGAATATCTCTATTGGGTCAACGTGAATAACTATGAGATTGATTATTTGGCCTATAATTATATTACGGATGGCGGCGGCGTTCGATTTAGATCTGCCATTAATAAGCGAAGGGTGGATGGCTTACTAGTTCAAGATTATATTAACTATGCACCGGTAGATAAAAAAATGCCCTTATCAGACTTAATCACTCAGTTTGAAAAAGGAGCATTGATAGAGCGCTCCCGTATTATTAACTCCGAGATAACCCTTCTCTCAAATAATTAATTTTAGACCTCTTCTTTCTTTCGTACCGTTTTTAGAAATACTATCAGACCTATTAAAATCAAAGGTATACTGAGAATTTGCCCCATATTGATGGGTAAGCTCGCCTCAAAAGCTTCCTGATCCATTTTAAAAAACTCATTAAAGAACCGGTCCCCCCAAAGAAGTACCATAAAAACACTAAAAATTAAACCATCATTTAGTATCGCTCTTTTGTAATTCCACAAAGCCAATAAAATGAAGGCAATAATTAGACAAGCTAGAGCTTCATACAACTGCGGTGTATGCCGAAGGATACCTGTCGCTTTAATTTCTATCTGCTCAACTCCCGTTTCATCAATAATTTGATAATCGAGACCTCTTCTTGACGAAATAAAATCAACATGTTCCACCACTTCTTGATAATTCTTGAGACTGTAGGCCAATTGGCCATTTATAAAGCGTTTCATTGCTTCATCCGCTTGAACACCTGATTTCAATTTCAGAACCGCTTTTAAAGGTAAATATCCAGGATTTCCGGGATCATAGACCCCCTCCTCAAAGACTACTTCTTCAATTACATTTTCATCAAAATTCAATACACCCTCAGTGCCTCTGGCATATACAACACCGAAATCACTTTTTGTTTTTACTCCCTCCATTTCCGAATTCATGAAATTACCGGTTCGAATAAGTGCTCCGGTAATGGCCACTACAATGGCCACCCTATCCAATACCCATAAATAACTTTGACCCTCTTTTTTTCGCTTTTTTACAGAAAAACTTGTAGGAATAACAAAAATCCATTTCGATCTGATGTCGTAATTGGCATAAAGCCAAAGGGCCACAAATATTCCAATCGCACCCCCATGGCTGGCCAAACCTCCCTCCCAAATTTTCAAAATCTCAATAGGATCTGACAAATAATAACTGGGATTATAAAATAGGCAATGTCCCAGTCTAGCACCCAATATAGTGGCAATAACCATGAACGTAGTCAAAGTATCCACATCCTTTTCAGCATGACCCTCTGCCTTGAAAATTCTATAAGAAATTTGTTGGCCGATAATAAATCCCATCGCAAACAATAAACCATACCACACAATCGGACGATCTGGTAAACCCAAAAAGGATAAGGGAATTTTAAAAATGACGGGATCAGGACTCCAAATTATATATTCCAACAAAATCATAACTATGTTTTTCTCCAAAAAAATGGGGTAAATAATATTAATACGGTAAAAAGCTCTAATCTACCCAATAACATCAACAAAGAAAGTATCCATTTCCCAACGGTAGGCACATGCGCAAAATTAGCAACAGGCCCTACGGATCCAATTCCGGGTCCAACATTTCCTAAACAGGTTGCGGCAGCACCTATGGCGGTCACCAAATCTACTCCCAAAAAAGCCATTCCTAAAGACCCTAAAGCAAAAATGGTCAGATATAACATGACAAAAGCAAGAATTTGAAAGGTAATTTCACCATTTACACTCTTCCCATTGAGTCTCAAAGGCAATACGGCTGAGGGATGAATTTGTCTATTAAATTCCAAAAAGCTATTCTTTACTAAAATTAAATGTCTGATGATTTTAATCCCCCCAGCCGTTGATCCTGCAGAAGCGCCCACAAACATGAGAAAGAAAAAAAGCATGGTCAACAAAGGTGTCCAAGCCGTATAATCCTGTGTCACAAATCCAGTAGTGGTGATGACTGAAACGACCTGAAAAATACTGTATCTAAAAGAATCTATTAAATTTTCATTTCCACTTATCCAAATCCCTAGCGCACAAAACATCGAGATAACCAAACAAAAAATACCATAGGTTCTGAATTCTTGATTCTGAAAGACTTTTTTTATCTGTCCATGCAAACCAAAGTAAATCATGGTAAAATTTGTGCCCGCTAAAAACATGAACGTCACAATAATAAAATCTATATACGCCGAATCATAAAAAGCAATGCTGCTATTCTTAGTTGAAAACCCTCCACTAGCCATTGTCGTTAAACTGTGGTTTAACGCATCAAAAAAAGTCATATCTCCCACCATCAGGAAAATCATTTCTAATCCCGTGAAACCAATATAAATAATCCATAATCTCTTAGCGGTTTCTTTGATTCGAGGCTGAAATTTATCCGGTGAGATCCCAGGGGCTTCTGCTACAAAAAGCTGCATGCCCCCAATTCCCAAAATAGGTAATATAGCTACAGTAAGCACAATGATTCCCATGCCTCCTATCCATTGACTCATGCTTCTCCATAACAAGATCCCTTTACTGACTGATTCAATATCCTCTAAAATCGTTGCCCCGGTTGTAGAAAATCCGGATAACGTTTCAAAAAATGCATCTGTGAAATTTGTGATCTCCCCACTAAGCATATAGGGCAATGTTCCGATTAAAGACATTACCAACCAGCCAATAGTGACCACCAAATACCCCTCACGCTTACGTAATTCTTTATTAATCGAATTACGTGTCAATAGCCACATAACTGTACCTAAAGATATGGCAATCAATGCAGATCCTAATAAAGCTCTAAAATCTTCACCCCCAAAATACCAGCTAAAAGGCAGACAAATCGACATGAAGATGCCGTTGAGCACCATAAGAATGCTCATGATTTTAATGATTAATTTATAATTAAACATCAAAAATTATTTAAAATAATGTTCCACTGCATGGATACACTCTGGTTTAGATAGTACGACGACACGATCTTCTGCCTCAAAATTAAAGTTTCCTCTTACCGTATAACCCTTATTTTTTCTAATAACCCCTCCGATTACCGCTGTCCGTGGAAAATCTAAATTGCGTAATTCATCATGCAAAATCTTTGCCCCCTCTTTCACCTCGAATTCGAGTACTTCTGCATCTACTCCGTGCACGCTGGTAATATTGACTACCTCCCCTTTTCGTATGTGCCTAAATATAAAATTAGCGGCAATAAGTTTTTTGTTTATCATCGTATCTACGCCGATACTTTGAGACAAATGAATATAATCAATATTTTCAACCAAGGCTATGGTTTTCTTAACGCCGGCATCTTTGGCCACCAATGAAGAAATGATATTAGTTTCGGAATTACCTGTTACAGCAATAAATGCATCCATGCTATCAATGCCTTCCTCTTCGAGTAACTTTAAATCTCGTCCATCGCCATTAATAATTAAAGTATCGGGGAGCTCTTCTGCCAATCGAAAACATTTTTCTTTGTCTTTTTCAATGAGCTTAATTTTATATTTTTTCTTAAGCTCTCGGGCCGCATTGATGCCAATCTTACTTCCACCCAGAATCATTAAATGCTTGACATCAGATTTAATTTTACCGGAAAGTTGTAAAATTTGATCAATCCCTGTCGGCTCAGCAATAAAGTAAGCATGGTCATCTTTCTTGAATTTATTTTCACCATGCGGAATAATCGTCTCGTTATCTCTGAGCAAAGCCACCGTTGTAAAATCATGATTTGATGCCATATAAGCAGTTTCGGTTAGGGTTTTATTGAGGAATTGAGACTCCTCATCGATGGTAATCCCCACTAATGACAAAATGCCTTTATCAAATTCAAAAGTATCTGTTAATGCGGTCTTTTTTAACAATCTCTTGATCTCCCGAGCCGCCAATAACTCTGGAGAAATGAGCTCATCAATACCCACATCTTTCAAGTTGAGCAGCTCTTTTTTCTGTAAAAATTCAATATTGGAAATTCGAGCAATGGTCCTCTTAGCACCCAATTTTTTACCAATGATCGCGGCAGCGATATTGGTTTCTTGATCAGAAGTAACGGCAATCAATAAATCTGTTTTAGAAATATTGGCTTCAGTGAGAACACTAATGGACGTCGCACTACCCACGACAGTGACCACATCAAATTGGTTTCTCGCTTGATCCAAAACACTGTCATCCTCATCAATGAGTGTAATGTCTTGCTCTTCTATTGCGAGTAATTTGGCTAAGTGAAATCCAAGTTCACCTGCACCTGCAATAACTATTCTCATGTATTTTTTAACCTCATGGCCCCTGCAAATATATAGAGTTATCCTTTTTTAAATCACTATGCTCAAGTCAATCCCTGTGATTGAGATCCGAAAAACAGAATAAAAACATAAATAGCACCTAATTTTCAATCTTTTTGAAATAAATGTTAGCCGCTTTCATCACTTTAGGTGCCAATATCACCGCAGAAATCATGGTGGGAAAGGCCATCAAGCCATAAGCCATATCAACCAAACTCACGACCGCACCCAATGTAGCTACTGAACCCACAATAATGATTCCTACATACCAATAATTAAAATACCATCCGTATTTAGCCCCTATGATAAAAGACAAGCATTTACGGCCATAATAAGACAATCCTACAATAGTTGTAAATCCAAATACCAACACACAAAGTGCCAAAATATAGGAGCCCACCAAAGGGAGACTTATCCGAAAAGCTTCTACCGTCAAGGCAATCCCACTCAATTCACTAGATTCCCAAACTCCGGTCGTTAGGATACATAAAGCCGTTAAGGTGCAAACCAATAAAGTATCGATGGCAGGCCCCAGCATGGCCACAAGTCCCTCCCTGATCGGTTCTTCCGTTTTGGTAGCGCCGTGCATCATCGGAGCCGTACCGATACCTGCCTCATTAGAAAATGCCGCTCGGCGTGCCCCAGCCAAAATAATAGCCCCAACCGCACCCCCCAATACAGCATTTGCTGAAAAGGCATCCTCTATGATTAACAATAAGGAGGGAATAATATTTGATGCATTTAAAAAAAGGATGCAGCCTACACTGATTAAATAGAGTATGACCATCGCTGGCACCAAACGTGCTGCCCAAAGACCGATCCGCTGTATCCCGCCAAAAATAACAATGCCTGTTAAAAGAGTCAGAACCAGTCCCATAACCAAGTCTCCAGATAAAGAAGCTTCTATTCCAGCGGGTTGAAATACAATCTCATTGGCTGCAGCTATGATTTGATTGGCTTGAAAAATGGGTGTGGCACCGAAAAAGCCTGCTACACAGAAAAATATGGCCAATGGACGCCATTTTTCATCCATTCCCTCGCTAATGACGTACATGGGACCCCCTTGTAAATCTCCATTGGAGTCTTTTCCCCGATACATAACCGCCAAAGTACACGTGAAAAATTTAGTAGACATACCAAAAATAGCACTGATCCACATCCAAAAAATGGCCCCTGGGCCGCCTGTCGCTATGGCCACAGCTACACCACTGATATTTCCCATACCAATGGTCGCCGCCAAATGACTCGCCAAAGCCTGAAAATGACTGATCTCTCCTACATCATGGGCCTGATCATATTTTCCCGTCAACACCTTCAAAGCATGTCTTAGGTATTTAAAAGGGAGCAACCTTGAATACATCATGAAGAAAAATCCTCCTCCCAACAAAAGGATGAGCAGCGGCAAGCCCCACACAAAGTTAGCGCCTTGAATAAAAAAATATTCGATCTGTTCTATGATCATCAATTCAATTCTAAAAGTGGCAACAACGTTTCCCAGACCAATTCAGCTATTAAAAAGTGGCCTTCTGGAGTAGGGTGAATGCCGTCAGGTAAGTTCAAACTAGGCCGGCCTGCAACATCCACAAGTAAAAAAGGGATCAGAACTGCCGCATTATTTTTGGCAAGTGTTGGAAAAATATTACGAAACTGGCGGGTATAGGCTTCCCCTAAATTTGGAGGAACTTCCATTCCAGTAATGACGATTTTCACCTCAGGGTTAATCAATTTTACTTTATCAATGATGACTTGTAGATTTTTGGGAGTCTCTTTTAATGGGAGCCCCCTAAGACCATCATTCGCCCCTAATTCCAAAATAAAAATATCGGGTACGGTTCGCAGCACCCAATCTATCCTATTCTTACCACTGGCAGTGGTCTCTCCACTTAATCCGGCATTAATTACCTGATAGCTTAAGCCCAAAGAATCTATTTTTTGCTGAATTATGGCCGGAAATGCCTGATTCATATCTAATTGATAACCCGCAGTAATACTATTCCCAAAAAATAAAATGACTTTTTTTTGAGAGGGGGGCAAGGATTCTGCGACCCCTTTTTCCGGCAAAGTAGGGCCTGATTTTTCTTTTTTTGGACCCTGACAACCTACCCATAAAAGTACTAGGAAACCCATTAAAAATCTCATGATTTCGTCTTGATTAAGTTGTAAATTAGACAAGTCAAAGCATTAATATTCAAAAGGGGGCATTTAAAGATCTGAATCTGCTAAAGACCTTTTAAAATAAAAAAGGAACTTTAACCTTTTTTAACCTCTTACATAAGCCTCGCTGATTTATTATTGTAGGACATGTCTGAAATTCTAAAAGTTAAAAGCTTATCTAAAGTATATGACTCTAAAACCAATGCTCTCACAGTACTCAAGGATATTAATTTTTCTGTCCTCAAAGGTGAGTCTGTAGCAATTATTGGCCCCTCTGGTAGCGGGAAAACGACATTACTTGGTCTTTGTGCCGGGTTAGATCGTGTGACAGAAGGAGAAATTATCTTGAACCATATCTCACTCAATGAGCTTAATGAAGATGAATTGGCCCAAGTTCGCAATCAAAATATTGGTTTTGTTTTCCAAAATTTTCAATTGATTCCTACCTTAACGGCCCTTGAAAATGTCCAGGTTCCCTTAGAGCTTCGCGGTGTAAAAAACACCATGGAACCCTCTATTGCCTTGCTCGAAAGAGTCGGTTTAGGTGCCCGTAAAAATCATTACCCCTCACAACTATCTGGAGGTGAACAGCAACGCGTCGCCATTGCCAGAGCCTTTTCAAATAATCCTGAAATCCTTTTTGCCGATGAGCCCACGGGAAACCTAGATGAAGAAACAGGAAAATCTATTGAGGCCTTACTTTTTGAAATTAACAAAGAAAAAGGAACGACATTGATCATCGTCACCCATGACTTAGAGCTTGCTCAAAAGACCCATCAAATTATCAAAATCAAAGGGGGAACCATCATTCATTAAGACAGGCTTTAAACCGTGCATAAAAATTCTCCATTAAAAAAAATCAGATACGATCGTTCTTGGCCCTGGAAAATGGCCTGGAGAGATAGTAGAAAAAGTCGTGGTAAATTATTACTATTTATCGCTTCTATTTCATTGGGTATTGGTGCGCTGGTGGGCATCACTTCTTTTAGAGAAAATCTCATGGATGAAATTGACGGCCAAGCAAAAAACTTGCTGGGTGCAGACGTTTCTGTTCGTGGTAAAGCTGCGTTACCTGATTCGTTATTTTTCCAAATGTCCCGACTGAGCAAAGATGAATCTAATGAAGTTTATTTTGCTTCAATGATTCGGTTTCCCAGTACAGATGGCACCCGTTTGGTACAAATCCGCGCTTTAGAAGGTAACTACCCTTATTATGGAGACATAGAAACAGAGCCCCGCAGGGCCGCACAAGATTTTCGGATCGCGCAAAAAGCCTTAGTAGATGAAAAATTGATGCTTCAATTTGGCGTTCAACTGGGTGATTCCATTAAGGTCGGGAACATCAGCTTTGAAATCGTCGGAAAAATACAGAAAATTCCTGGACAAAGTGACGTCGGTTCATCGGTTGCACCAGTAGTGTATATCCCCCTAAAGTATTTAGATGAGACGGGTCTAATCCAGAAGGGAAGTATCATCAACTACATCACTTATTTTCAATTCCATCCTGATATAGATACGACCAATGTTTTTGAAGAATCAAGAAATATTCTTGAGCAGGCGGGTTATGACGTAGATAATGTGGAAGACAGAAAAGCACAAACGGGCAGGGCTTTTAGAGATCTTTCTTCATTTTTGGAACTGATCGCATTTGCTGCCTTGTTATTGGGGTGTTTGGGTGTTTCAAGCTCAATTTATGTATACATAAAAAGTAAAGTACAAATTGTAGCTGTCTTGCGCTGCATGGGTATGCAAGCTAAAGAAGCCATTAATATTTATTTAATTCAAGTGGGTTTTTTTGGCCTCATCGGTGCATCTATTGGCTGCCTTTTGGGAGTCGTCATTCATCTTTACTTGCCAGAAATCGCAAAATCATTTATTCCCTTTGATATTCAGCCAACCATTTATTGGCCTGCGATTATCGCAGGGTTGGTTATTGGTGTGGTTACCTCTATTCTCTTTGGATTACTGTCACTTATTGGATTGAGAAAAGTAAGTCCCCTCTCCGCCATTCGTTTTGGATATGAATCTTTAAAACTCAAATTAGATCTGCCCTTTTTCACTATCATTGGGAGTATTTTAATCTTCTTGTATTTGATCATGTTTTGGCAACTTAAAGATGCGTTGGATGCTTTGATCAATATATCAATTCTTTTGGCAGCGTTGGCCTTGTTGTATGCCCTTGCCCATGGCCTGAATGCGTTACTTAAAAAACTCCTGCCCAAGCAGATGGGGTTTGTATGGCGTCAAGGCATTTCAAACCTCTATCGACCCAATAATCAAACGGTAATTTTGGTGACGACTTTGGGTTTGAGTACGACGTTTTTAGCGATGTTATATTTCATGCAAGGATTACTTGTAGATCGCGTATCTATCAGTGGTAAGAATGAACGACCCAATACCATACTTTTTGACATTCAAACCAACCAAAAAGAAGCTATTCGGACCTTGACTGAAGAATATGACCTTCCGGTCCTGCAAGAAGTTCCTGTCGTCACCATGCGGTTGTTAGAAATCAATAATCAGACGCGTGATCAAGCCGACGCCGACTCCACTGTCGATCTTCCAAAATGGGCATTTAATCGAGAATATCGCGTAACCTATCGAGACACATTGATCAGTTCAGAAACGATCTCTCAAGGAACATGGCAGGGAAAATTAAAAAATCCAGATGATTCTATATTTGTTTCCATATCCGATGGATATGCCGAAAACTTAGGCCTTAACATTGGTGATCAATTGCTTTTTAATGTACAAGGAGCATTGATAAAAACCTATATAGGCAGTTTTCGTGAAGTAGATTGGCGTCGAGTGCAAACCAATTTTTTAGTCTTATTTCCCACTGGAGTTTTAGAACAAGCGCCCCAGTTCCATGTACTCATCACACGAATTAATCAAAATGATGTTTCTGCCCGCTTCCAGCAAGCCATTGTACGACAACATCCCAATGTATCCATTATTGACTTAGAACTCATCTTGAAGACCCTTGAAGATCTCCTGTCAAAAGTAGCTTTTGTCATTCAATTCATGGCCCTATTTAGTATCGGGACGGGATTGATTGTGATGATCAGTGCCATTGTCTTGAGTAAATTTCAGCGCATGCGCGAAAATGTTTTGCTTCGGACTATGGGGGCCTCTAAGGCCCAATTATGGAAGATCATCGCAGCTGAATATTTCTTTTTGGGAGGCTTAGGAGCATTGGCAGGCCTCTTTTTAGCCGTCGTTTTTACCAGTCTATTGGGTTATTTCATTTTTGAATTTACCTATGTGCCCGACTTATTAGAAATCATGGGATTCTTTTTTGGTATCACTGCCCTCACCGTATGTATTGGCCTGCTCAACAGTCGCACCATCGTCCGGCAATCGCCTTTAACTATTTTGAGAAATGAAACTTAATAGATTAAAATTACTTTTGAAATGAAAGCAGTTTTGCCAATAACTCCTTAATAATTTTTGCCGCCGTCATGGCGGTAACCCCATTGAGGTCACGATCAGGATTGTACTCAACTAGGTCAAGGCCCACAATATTTAAATCAAGTTTTTGTATCATCCGCAATACCTCTCGGGTAGTGAAGCCTCCGGGCTCATGATGAGAAACTCCAGGCGCAAAGGCAGGATCGAGTACATCCATATCAAAACTTAAATAAACGGGTCCCGATAAATTTAAATCTATGTCCGGTGACCAATTTCTCATGTCTATGACCTTTACACCAAACTTACTGACTTGCGTTTGTTGATGATCATTCAAGGTCCGAATACCTACCTGTGTCAATGCTTGCGCCAAGCCCTCTTCCATAATTCGAGCAAAGGGGCTCGCATGTGAATGCCGATTCCCTCCCAATGAATCATATAAATCCCCATGGGCATCAAAATGCAGAATACTTAAACTAGGGTAAGAAGCTGACATGGCCCGCAGAATCGGATAGGTAATCGAATGATCACCGCCTATCGAAAAAGGAATCGCCCCCCCCTTTAAAATCTCAGCAATGATGGACTCAATATCAAAATAATCTTGGAGCGGGGCATTGCCCAACCAACAAACATCCGAATGATCCGCTAAATCCATCAAGTCCTCGGTAAAATAATTGGCCGAGTCACTCTCAATGGCCTCGATGATCAATGGGGGTGCCTTGGCTGGCCCTTTGAGAAAAGAAGAATGATCATCAAAGGGGATACCTATAAGGGCAATATCCCCAAGCTTGAGGGTGGATATTTTGTCGCGATGTATGGGCATTAATTCAGAACCAATATGCTCTGCAAGTGGGCATCAAAATTTTGAAGTGTCGTTGCCAAAATAGTGACCTGGGACTGGCATTCCTCCCAATTTTCTTGTTCGATCGCCTCTCTTACGCCTGGAAGCGTTTTAACGCCATATCCCGTGTAAAAGCCCGGTGCATAAATCTGATGCCGGTACCAACTCCTTCGGGGTAGACCCGACACAAAAGTCAAAACCTGTTCAGCATGCATGAGTTTGTCATTAAGGGCATCTTTAGAAACCAAGGAAATGAGTGACTTACCTTCAAGAGTATCTATTGTGACCTTCAGATTGGCCAGAGCATTGTATAAAGGTGAAAAATCGACATAAGGCACAATGGCTTTCTTAACAGGCTGATTGAATGGTTTTTTTGGATCTGCGGTCAAAGAAAATACTTTCTTATTGATCAAGTTATTGTGTTGCTCAACTGCCCCACGCATCATGTTTGTCAATGCATTAATTTCTGTTAAGTAACCCTGCACAGTCGTGTGCCATGCCTGAAACTCGAAAGGCAATACTTCAGCATTTGCCAATCTCAAAACTATGCGTCCCGCTATTTTCGCCAACGCAATTCCATAAGCCATGTCCGGATCCTTGAATCGTTTGAAATGAGCATAGGTATCATAAATGGTATGGTATTCTCCTCCCGAATTTTCACCACCAAATCCAATATTAAGCGCTGCAATACCTGCATGCTGGATAAAAGGGGTATAATCAGAACCTGAGCCTAAAGCATACAATCCCGGATTACCATCGCCTCCATTCAATAAATCTCTGGCCCCAAGTCGTTCCGCCACGGATACACCTTTTTGGGGATCCATCACATCTGTCGCCACCTCCTTTACCATCGTCTCAAGGGAATGAGATCCCCCTGCACCCAAAAATCCACGGCCATTACCATCTGTATTGATGTAGGCTACCGTTTTATGTTGTAGCTCTTCGAGATGATCCTCCACCCATTCGGTAGAGCCAATCAAACCTGGCTCTTCAGCATCCCATGCACAATAGATAAGGGTTCTTTTTGGGTTTTTCCCTGCTTTTCCCAACATTCCGACTGCCCTAGCCTCTTCCAACAAGGCGACCATGCCACTCACAGGATCAGCAGCCCCATGAACCCAAGCATCGTGATGATTTCCTCTGATGACCCATTGATCAGGAAAATCTGTACCCTTAAGAGTCGCGATCACATTATGAGCAGGCTTTAACTGCCAATCAAAAGTTAACTTTAAATGAACCTTAGCCGGTCCAGGTCCAATGTGATAAGTAATAGGTAACGCACCTCGCCATGAGGGGGGGGCCACTTGCCCTTCAAGGGCGGCCAACAACGGCAAGGCATCTTCATATGAAATGGGTAATACTGGAATTTTTGTAATAGTAGGGGCATCCTTTCGATCAAGTCTTTTGGCATTTTTAGTAGCTCCATAACCCGGAGTAAGGACATCACCCGGATACAGCGGCATATCCATTACGGATCCCCTTTGTACGCCTGTAGCATTTTTAAAAGCTCCCTTAGGGTATACATCCCCAGCATAAAATCCATCATCCTTGGGATCTGAATAAATGATGCATCCAATGGCTCCTTTCTCTGCTGCCAATTTAGGTTTAATCCCCCTCCAAGAACCATAGTATTTAGCGATGACAATTTTTCCTTTGACATCTATCCCCCTTTTCTCTAACTCCTCATAATCTGTCGGAATTCCGTAATTAACAAATACGAGCTCCGCTGTCACATCGCCATCAGTAGAAAACGCATTGTAACTTGGCAACAAAGCATCCCCTTGATCCGTATCGGCATCTCCTGCGACGGGAACAGCGGTCAACTTCGCCTTGTATTTTTCAGGAGCTATCAACTCAAGCAAACGTACTTTTGGATAAGGAAATAATACCTGATAGGTCTCAATTTTCGCATCATAGCCCCATGATTTAAATTGCTTGACCATCCATTCGGCATTTTTTCTTCCATAAGCCGTTCCCAGATAATGAGGCTCTGCAGACATGAATTTCATCCATTGATCCAGGTTATCGGCTGAAAGTATTTTATCAAACTCCGCTTCAAGATTTTTTTGTTGGGATACTTGATGAGCTTCAAAACCGATAATGGAAGATTGAGAAAAGGTTAAGCCATTTTGCAAGATCAGCAGCAACCCAATAACTATTTTTATTTTCATAGTACTTATGTTTATAAAATGAAATTAACCCATCTTTGATTCATTCACGAACCGTTCAAATAAAACCTCTGTTTTTTAGTTGTTTTTCTTGGTCCAGCCGTCTCTTAAGGTGAGGGTCCTATTGAAAATGAGCTTTTCTGAATGGCTGTCTTCATCTACCCTGAAATATCCGATCCGTTCAAATTGAAACTGATCGCCCACTTGGGCATCTCTAACAGAAGGTTCCAAAAGCGCCTGCGTATTGATGGTCAAAGAATCTGGATTCAAATGATTTTTAAAGTCATCATCTATCTTATTCAGATTTTCAGTAAGAAATAAGCGATCATACATTCGTATTTCGGCCGAAACCGCATGCGGAGCGGACACCCAGCCTAGGGTTCCTTTTACTTTTTTTCCACTGGTATCTTGGCCACTCTTGGTATTGGGATCGTATTCAGCATAGATTTCAATGATCTCCCCTTTTTCAGATTTTTTCAATCCTGTACATTTAATGATATAGCCCTTTTTAAGACGAACTTCACGATCAGGCCCCAGTCTAAACCATTTTCGGGGACTTGGGGGATGTTCCATAAAGTCTGACCTATCAATGAAGAGTTCACGAGTAAAAGGTATCTCACGAGTACCTGAGTTTTCATCCTCCGGATTGTTTTCAGCCGTCATGATCTCCTGATGATCCTCTGGCCAATTGGTAATAATTAACTTAATAGGATCCATGATACCAAAGATGCGATGGGCTGTTTTATTTAAATCTTGACGTACCGAATGTTCCAATAAGGCCACATCGGTAATGCCATCTCTTCTCGCCAATCCAATGGTATCTGTGAATTTTCTGATTGATCGAGCAGTAAATCCCCTTCTTCGAATACCCGAAATCGTAGGCATCCTGGGATCGTCCCAACCCGCAACATAATGTCCTTCAACCAATTCACGAAGACTTCTTTTACTTACAATTGTATAACTCAAATTTAATCGGGCGAACTCTGTCTGCTTCGAAGGATGAATCTCTAATTCCCGAATAAGCCAATCATATAAAGGCCTATGTACCTCAAACTCGAGGGTACAAAGAGAATGGGTAATTTTCTCCATGCTGTCCGACTGTCCATGTGCAAAATCATAGGTAGGATAAATACACCATTTTGATCCTGTACGATGGTGCTCCATGTGCTTAATTCGATACAAAATAGGATCCCTCATATGCATATTTGGGCTACTCATATCAATTTTGGCACGAAGCACTCTTTCTCCCTCTTCAAATGCCCCTGATTTCATGGCTTCAAAGATTTCAATATTTTCTATGATCGTCCGATTTCTAAAGGGGCTTTCTTTTCCGGGTTCAGTCGGTGATCCTTTAAGCTCATTGAATTGAACTGCGCTTAACTCGTCAACATAAGCAGCCCCTTTTTCAATCAAGCGAATGGCGAACTCATATAGCTTTTCAAAATAGTCTGAAGTATGATGGGCAGATGATCCCCAATCAAAGCCTAGCCATTTAATGTCTGCTTTGATAGCATCCACATATTCAGTTTCTTCTTTTTCAGGATTGGTATCATCAAATCTAAGATTGCACTGACCTCCATATTTTTGAGCCAATCCAAAATTTAAACATATCGATTTGGCGTGACCGATATGTAAATACCCATTGGGCTCAGGAGGAAAACGCGTAATGACCTTTTGAACGTTGCCTTCCTTCAAATCCGCCTCTATAAGCTGCTCAATAAAATTTAATGATTCTTTTTTATTTTGGTCCATGAATGCTCCGTTTAAGATGCAAATTAAATCAGTTTTTTAGATTGGCCCTTTTTAATCTTAAATCGAATCCATATTAATGCTCAATTAATTTCTCTTAAAAAGAGGTGCTTAGATAAATTTTGAGCCTTTTGAAGGATTCATATTTGCCTTATTTTTAATAATTCAATAAAAACCCATTATATTCGCATTTCATTTTATGATCATGCAAAAAATTCAAATTTCGATTTTAGTAGCTATAGTAGCACTATTCTCAAACTGTTCGGATAAATCAGCATCTGCGCAAGTCCAACTTAAAACGTTTAAAGATAGCTTAAGCTACAGTTTTGGTGCCCTATTGGCAGAACAAATTAAACCACAGCTAGAAGATATCGATATAGCCATGGTTACCGCAGCATTTAGAGAAGCCCTAAGCGATACCAGCCAACTGACTATGGAGCAATGTCAACAAGTTTATATGGCCTTCAATGAGAGAAAAACGGAGAGCCTAGCAGAAGAAGGAGTAGCTTTTCTTCAAGAAAATGCTACTAAAGAAGGTGTCCAAACTACAGCCAGTGGCCTTCAATACAAAATTTTACAGGCCGGTACAGGAGAGTTTCCCACCGCTGAAAGTACTGTTACGGTACATTATACTGGTACATTGATAGATGGAACTGTTTTTGACTCTTCTGTCGAGCGCGGTGAGCCTATCTCTTTCCCTTTAAGTGGTGTCATCCCCGGATGGACGGAAGGAGTACAACTCATTAATGTAGGAGGTAAAATTGAACTTACCATCCCTTACGAGTTGGGTTATGGAGAAAGAGGGTCAGGTCCCATTCCTCCTAGATCTGTATTAATATTTGAAGTCGAACTGATTTCTATCGAAACCTAAAAAAAACTCATTTAAAGGCCCTACTCATTCATTTTGGGTAGTTTTTTTAGGCTTAAAAAGGGCTATAGCTTAAGATTTTTTCTAGGAATATGGCTGCTGACTCAGGATGTATCCAAATACTGAAAACAATTCCATACAAGGCACCATACGAATGGGCTTCGTGGTTGATGTTTTGAGATAGGTTTTTCCCTTGGGTAAAAGAATAAATGAGAAAAATAACTCCCAAGATAAATCCAGGAAAACAAAGTACTGCGAAAAGACATATTTTGTTCAAGGGGGCATAGATGATACTCGCAAATACCATAGCTGAAACTGCTCCAGAGGCTCCTAAGGTATTATATCCAGGCCTATTTCTATTTTTTAAAAATCCTGGAAAATCTGAAACAACAAGGGCAGACAGATAGAAGAAAACAAATACAACAGCCGCATTTGATCCCAAAATGTAACCGAAATATTGCTCCACAGCACCACCAAAAAAGTACAGTGTAAACATATTAAATCCCAAATGTGAATAGCCGTCGTGGATGAGACCCGAAGTAATTAGTCTCCAATATTGATGCCTCTTCATGACCTCATGTGGATTCATCATAAGTTGGACATAAAGATTCGTATTGTTCTGTGCATAAATACTGATCAATACCGTCAACACAATAATGATTAAATTTAAACTCATCATTTAATTATTTGCTTTTATGTTTACTAGCCTTCTCTTTTAATCAAGCTTTTTGCAAAATTATTGAAAAAATCAAGGCCTTCTTTATCACAATCAATGGTTTTAAGCAATCTAAAAGCCTCATCAAAATAAGCATCCATTTTAATTTTTACGAGCTGGGGGATTCCCAAGTCATTAAAGATATTTTTAACGCCTGCTACTTTCTCCATAGAATCTACATCCCTCATACTGATCCAGCCATTCAATTGGCTACGCACATCGGTTCCTGCAAGATCTAAAGCATTGATCATTAAAAATGTTTTTTTATTGGCGATAATGTCTCCCCCCACTTGCTTACCTACTTTTTGTTGATCTCCATAAACATCTAACAAATCATCCATCAACTGGAAGCCGAGCCCTAGGTTTTCTCCCACCTTATAGAGTCGCTCTTGATCCTCACGCCCAAAGCCGCCCATTATCCCTCCTAATTCCATACTAAAACCCAATAATACCGCGGTCTTCAACCTAATCATCTCCAAATAATCTGCTTGAGAAACATCGACGATCTGCTCAAAATCCATATCCAATTGCTGCCCTTCACAGACTTCCAAAGCCGTTTCATTAAATCGATTCATAGCCAATAATAAGTAACTGGGATCGATCTTAGTGATCAGTTGATAGGCTTTTACGAACATCGCATCGCCACTTAAGATGGCGGTATTTTGATTCCACTTTTCATGAACTGAGGGCTGACCTCTACGGAGCGGTGCTGCATCCATAATATCATCATGCATTAAGGTGAAATTATGAAATACTTCGACCGCTAAGGCTGGATCTAATGCTTTTGGATTCTGCATCCCTCGCAGCTGTGCAGTCAACAAAACCAGCAAAGGTCTAAATCTTTTTCCACCCAAAGCCAATAAGTAGCCAATGGGTTCATAAAGGTTCCGAGGCTGTGCTTTTACCTCTAATTGAACCAAGCGAGTATCAATTGATTTTCGTAAAGTGATTATTGATTCCATTTATTTAATGTGTACTAAATCTGTGATTAAAAGGGCGCTGAAAAATTTATTACTCCCTAACGTCACCGTTCCAAATTAGCCCTATCCTAACAAAGATCAATCAAATCTTTCAAAGTAGGTTATTTTTCAACCCAAAGCAAATCTATCGTTCTTCGGTCTATGTCTGTTTTTACCACCTTGACATGAATCTCATCACCCAAGGAAATTATTCCCCCAGTCCGTCTGCCGACGATCCGATATTGCTTTTCATCATATTGAAACTGATCATGGTCTATATCTACAATTCTAATCATTCCCTCACATTTAGTGGCACTGATTTCTACAAATAAGCCCCATTCAGTCACCCCTGATACAATTCCATCAAAAGTTTCTCCTAACATTCCGGACATAAATTCAACCTGCTTGAATTTTATGGATGCTCTTTCTGCCTCGGCAGCCCTTTTCTCTCGTTCTGATGAGTGCATGCATTTTTGTTCGATGGCCTCTTTTTCGGGAGGGTTTTTTCCTTCCAAATAATCCCAAAGCAACCTATGAACCATTACATCGGGATACCTGCGAATGGGGGAAGTAAAATGGGTGTAATGCTCAAAGGCCAAGCCAAAATGACCCTTAGCTTCTGTGGTGTACCGTGCTTTGGCCATGGATCTGATGGCTATGGACTCTAATACATGCTGTTCTGGCTTGCCTTGTATGTCTGCCAATAATTTATTTAGATTTTTAGAGATTTTTCCTTGGGTCAAAAGTTGATGGCCAAACTTACTTGCAAAATTTGAAAAATTATCTAACTTTTCTGAGTCCGGGTCATTATGAACTCGGTATACAAAAGGAAGACTGTCTTCTGGTTGTTTATCTTTTTTCTTATCAAAAATAAAAGTAGCGACCTCCCTATTAGCCAAGAGCATGAATTCTTCGATCATCTTATGAGCTTCTTTTCGCTCTTTGGATATCACTTCCAAAGGCTTCCCTTTCTCATCCAATCTAAATTTTACTTCTACCGATTCAAAGTTTACCGCTCCATTGGCGAAACGCTGCTCCCGGATTTTTCCAGCGAGGTCATTGAGGAGTAATATTTCATCTTGATAATCTCCCGCATTTCCTTCAATAATTTCTTGGGCATCTTCATAAGCAAATCTTCTGTCCGAATAGATGACCGTTCTTCCAAACCATTTGCCAAATACTTTTCCTTGATCATTGATTTCAAAAACCGCCGAGAAGGTTAACTTTTCTTCTTTCGGTCGCAATGAGCACAAGCCATTAGACAATTTTTCAGGCAACATAGGTATGGTTCTATCCACTAAATAAACAGAAGTCGCCCGTTCAAAAGCTTCTTTTTCAAGTAAGGAATCGGGTGTAACATAATGCGAAACATCCGCTATATGAATACCTACTTCAACATGCCCATTCTCCATTTTTTTTACAGATAACGCGTCATCAAAATCTTTCGCATCGTGGGGGTCAATAGTGAACGTCACCTTCTTTCTAAAATCTCTTCGCTTGTTTATTTCCTCTTTTGAGATGGCTACAGGAATGAGCGCTGCCGCTGCTTCTACTTTTTTAGAAAATTCGAAAGGCAGACCATATTCTGCCATAATCGCATGAATCTCAGTGTTGTTTTCTCCTGCTTGACCCAAGACATGGGTTATACTTCCAAGGGGACTTTTATTTTCCTTATTGGCCCATTTATCAATCTTTACTAAAACCTTATCGTTATGAATAGCCTCTTTAAATTTTTGTGGGTAAACCATCACGTCGAAAAAAATATTTCTACTATCCAACACCACAAAACCAAATTTCTGAGATACTTCAAGTCGCCCTACAAATTCATTTTTGGCCCGCTTAACTATGGAAATCACACGTCCCTCGGGTCGTTGACTGGCCTTTGCTCCACTCATCATCTGAATAGTAACGGTATCTCCGTGCATGGCAAAATTCAAGTCTTTGGATTTTACCCAAACATCATCTGAAAGCGATGCCACCATGATATAGGCAAACTTAGGATTGACATGATCAACCGTTCCCTCATAATAGGTAGGCTCTTTAGCGGTAATCCATCGCCCATCAGTTCCACGACGCAATTGCCTTTCGGCCTCCATTTTAAACAATAATTCCTTTATAAACTCTTTGGATTTACCATCCCGTATTCTCAAGTGTTTAACTACCTGACTGAAACTAAACGACTCATTGGGTCTATTTTGAAAATGTAATTTGACCTCTTCCTTTATCTTGATTTTGACTCGTGGAATTTTTCCATGAGTACTTGATGATTTCTTTTTTCTAGACATATGTTATTGATCAACACGCGTAATATTTTTTTTCTTGACCGCGGGCAAACCTTTCAATTTTAAATAAACTTGAGCTGTGGCAATCACATCTCCTTGACAATAATTCACAATCTCCATGAGACCCTGATTATCACTGTAATATACCTTATTGACTTGAGAACCGTCAATATTTGATTTACTCGAATCGATATTAAATAAGGACGTCAATAAATCTAAAGACATATAATTTTTTTTGTCCCCAAACTTCCAGAGGTCCATGGTATCGATATGCTGTACTTCCCATGGCTTTTTTCCAGATAAATTTAAGGCTTGAGGAATGGGTACTTCGTTGACAATCATGCGTCGACACAGAAAAGGAAAATCAAATTCTCTCCCATTATGACCACATAATTTTAAATATTGTTGATTGAATTTGGTCTCTAAAAATACTTTAAACGCATATAGCAATTTTGCCTCATCGTGATCTTGAAAGGAAGTAACCCGTAGGGCAGCCTCCCCCTCAACTTCATGAAATATCCCCACGGCGATGACAATGATTTTTCCAAATTCAGCAAAAATTCCTGCTTTTTCAAAATACAAATCACTCGCTGATTTTTCATCATCATTGCGCAATTGAAGGGCTTTTCTTTCCCAATGATATCGCAAATTTTCAGGTAGTGTCTCAAAACTTGAGGATCCACTCACCGTTTCAATATCAATGATCAACAAGTTTTTTAATTCCGAATTCATAAATGCAATACTCCTTTTAGTTTGAGCTCTTCAATGTAGCTTAGGTTGGAAGCATTGATCGACGAAGGTAAATAGATATATTTCTTATCATAAATTTGTGCCCCAATGTAGAAACTAATCCAAAATTCATTGGTAAAATGAAAAACCTCAGGACTTATGGATTCAATTAAGGCCAAAGATCCCGCTTCTAAATAGGGAATGACATGGCGTAATAATGAAGTTTTTTGATCTCCATTGTACCCCTTTGAGGTAACTAAAACAGTTTCTAAATTGTTCTTATTCCTGTTGATTAAATAAACTTGCCATAGTTCATTCCCCTCTGAAGGCATAATGACCATAGCGACTTGCTCTACGGGTAAATAAAGAATATCTTTTTTCATCTTTATACAAAATTAGTCAAAAGGGTTTCGAAGTAAACAAGAGTGTAGTTTATTAAGTTAATGATTGGATAAACATAATACCATCAGATCATCAACTATTGTTCTTGATTGACTCCAAATTAACTATTCCATTGCAGGAGAATCCTCTTTCCATTGCATTTGAAAAAGTTCTGAAATATGTTGACGCAATCTATATTCGACTTCATTCAGCGCTACAAGTCTCCCTAGTTCTTGATGCATTGAGGTAACCGCTTTATCATCAATACCACAAGGAATAATATTTTTAAAATACTCAAGATCTACATTTACATTTAAAGCCAGTCCATGCATGGTTACCCATCTACTCGACTTGACGCCAAAGGCACATATTTTTCGTGTTTTATGAGGGTCATTTACATCCAACCAAACTCCCGTCAATCCTTCAATTCTCCCAGCTACCATATCATAAGAGGCCAAAGTTCGAATCACTGCCTCCTCCAAAAGCCTAAGATATTTATGAATATCAGTAAAAAAATTATCCAAATCTAGGATTGGATATCCTACAATTTGACCGGGCCCATGATAAGTTATGTCACCTCCTCGGCTGATACGGTGATAGGTCGCTTCCTTTTCAAGCAGTCCCTTTTTATCTAATAGCAAATGATCCTCTTTTCCACTTTTACCTAATGTATAAACGTGAGGATGATACAAGAAAAGCAAATAGTTGGGCGTAATTTCTTGGGCGTCTGGAGGCTGGTTTCTGTTTTTGATTTTTAAATCTATGGTCTTCTTGAATAGCTTTTCTTGATAATCAAGCGCCCTCAGATAATCAAGTAATCCCAAATGCCTAAATTCTACAACTTTATTTTGCATTATGCGATATAGGTTTCCAAAAGTATAACTTCAGCATCCGCTTTAATTTCATAAGTGGATAACATAGCAGGTATCAAAACCGTTTCCCCTTTTACTAAAAGAGTCTCTTCGTCACCATTAACTATTTTAGCTGAGCCCTCAATACACATATATATTTTGAATCCTGCTATTTGAGGTGCCTCTAATGTTTTTTTATAGGTCAAGCTTAGTTTGTTCGTCACAAAGTAAGGACATGTAACCAATGAGACCCGTTTATTGGATTCCTCATCATAGCTAGTTTTATAATTTGGTTGATAGGTGTAGTCGATGGCTTCCAATGATTCTTCAATGTGTAAGTCCCGCTCATTTCCTTGATTATCTGTACGGCCGAAATCATGAATGCGATAGGTGATATCTGAGGTTTGCTGTATTTCAGCAATTAACACCCCTTTGCCAATGGTATGTATCCGACCTGCTGGTAAGAAAAAAACATCCCCTTTGGCTACTTGCTCTTGATTCAGAATTTCCATTAAATTTCCTGATTCAAACTTCTCTAAATACTCCCCTTGAGACATTGGTTGATTAAAACCGGTAATCAGTGAGGCCTTTGGATCCGCTTGTAACACATACCACATTTCAGTTTTTCCCAAGCCCTGATGCCGTTTTTTGGCCAATGCATCATCTGGATGCACTTGAATTGAAAGATCCTGATTTGCATCAATAAATTTGATCAACAAAGGGAAATCTGTACCAAATTTCTCATATAATTTTACCCCCATAATGGCAGCCCCGTGTTGCGCTAATAGCGATTTAAGATCCTGACCTCTCCAAAGACCATTACTAACCACGGAGATGTCTCCAGATACTGCAGAAAGCTCCCAAGTCTCCCCGCAATTAGGCAAGTCACCGTAATCTTTATTTAGGAGATTTTTAATCTTATTTCCACCCCAAATCTTATCCTTATAAATGGTTTTAAATTTTAATGGATACGCCATAAAGAATCTTCATTTTAGAAAACAAAGTTAAAGGAAAATTAGGGGAAGCCTTAGCCAAAAAACATCTAGAATCTGTAGGTACAAAAATTATAGAAGAAAACTATCGTTATAAGCGGGGTGAAATAGATTTAATTGGGATCTCATCCAACCAACTATTGGTTTTTATTGAAGTGAAGTATCGGAAAAATGTTAATTTCAGAAAACCTGAAGATTTTGTTTCTAAAAGACAAAAGAAAAATATTATCTAATCTGCCGATACTTATATTCACCAAATCTATTGAGAAAAAGACATCCGCTTTGATATCATCAGTATTTTGGTCTCAGATGAAATGATTACCCTTCTTGAAGATGCTTTTTATTGATTTGCTAATGGTATTCGAAGGAGCCCATAGCCGTTTGTATAAGCAGCTCTTTGGTGGACGCTGACTCTACATGTCCCACCACCTGTGCCTGAACATTGAAAGATTCTGAAATTTCAATAAGGTCATCAACTACTTCTTCGGGAACATAAAGCTCAAATCTATGACCCATATTAAACACCTGATACATTTCACGCCAACTCGTAGTACTCTCGTTTTGAATTAAGGAAAATAAAGGAGGTACTTCAAAAAGATTATTTTTATTGATTTTTAATTGGTCAACAAAATGCAAAATCTTGGTTTGACCACCTCCACTACAATGGATCATTCCATGAATTTGATCATGGTGCTCAGTTAAAATGGCTTTAATGATGGGAGCATACGTACGAGTAGGAGACAATAACAGTTTTCCCACATCCAAACTCGTGTTTTTTACCGGATCTGTAAGGCGTTTGGATCCACTAAAAATTAGATCCATTGGTACCGATGGATCAAAAGCTTCAGGATATTTTGATTGGTAAACCTTTGAAAAAACATCATGTCGCGCTGAGGTAAGGCCATTGCTTCCCATGCCTCCATTATAAGCTGACTCATAGCTCGCCTGTCCAAAAGAAGAAAGACCTACGATAACATCGCCCGGAGCAATGTGTTCATTATCAATAACTTTACCCCTGGGCATTCTTGCCGTCACGGTACTGTCTACAATAAGGGTTCGAACCAGGTCTCCAACATCGGCCGTTTCACCCCCTGTTGAAATGATATCAATCCCTTGATTTCTCAACATTTCTAAGACTTCCTCTGTCCCCTCTATTATTGCTGCAATTACCTCCCCGGGTATTTTATTTTTGTTCCTCCCGATGGTGCTTGATAACAAAATATTTTCAGTACAGCCCACGCACAGCAGATCATCTGTATTCATGACCACCGCATCCTGAGCAATTCCTTTCCAAACAGACATATCCCCTGTTTCTTTCCAGTACATATAAGCCAAAGAAGACTTAGTCCCTGCCCCATCTGCGTGCATGATGGCACAATAATCCTCATTTTTTGTTAGCAGATCAGGGACTATTTTGCAAAAAGCTTTAGGAAAAAGTCCCTTATCTATATGTGCAATCGCCCTGTGAACATCTTCTTTGACGGCTGAAACTCCTCGTTGTGCGTACCTATCAGACATGGTATATTTTATAAACTACAAATATCGCTACTTAAAATGAATCATGGTGCCTATTGCGCTAATCATTATTGATAGTCCCACAACCAATATCAAAGCTAAAGATAATCCATACTGCTCTGAGATAAAACCAATGATCGGAGGCCCTATAAAAAATCCTGTAAAGCTTATAGTTGATACTACCGCAATGGCCGATTCTGCCGTGTATCCTGGTTCATTGGCTGCAGAAGAATACAAAATGGGAACAATGCATGAAAACCCTAAACCCACTAGAGAAAATCCCACGATGGCTGCCCACGGTTCGTGTAAGATCAAAAGGGCTGACATACTTAGGGCTGATAAAAGGCCCCCACCTATGACTAGGTTTTTCTTACCAAACTTTGGAATAAGCATATCACCCGTAAACCTTCCTACTGCCATGAACATGGCGTAACCTGCATAAGCCATCCCTACCAGATAAGGGTTACTTTTCAGTGTCTCACGCAGGTAAACCGCACTCCAGTCTGCAATGGCTCCCTCATTTAAAAAAATACTAAAAGCAGCTAATGAAATGGCTAAAAGTGCCATATTAGGCATTTGGAATCCTTTCTTTTGCTCAGGGCTAGGCAATGTGTCAAACATCTGAATTATCTTAGGACTCAATAATAGAGGGATTAGTACCACCAGAGAAATCATTAATAAATGGATTTGCAGAGCAATATTCAAGCCTGCGATGATACTTCCCATTGCAGCTCCCATCATCGCACCCAAACTCCACATCCCATGACAAGTAGACATAATAGGCCTTTCTAATTTTCTTTCAACTCCATTAGCAGCAGCATTGATAACCACCCCCATCAAGCCCTCAGTAATCCCAAGATATATCAAGCAAGCCAAGAGGCTATTAAATGAGTTTATGTTGGCCAACATTACTGGAGAAAGAAGCAAAAGAGTAGAAAAAAGATACAAGGAACGTCCAAGACCTACCAAGGAAACAAGCCAACCGATAAAAGGCATGACCAAGATAGATCCCAAGGGTGCTCCTAGGAGTCCCATGCCCAAAGCCACATCTGTCAGCCCTAGACTTTCTTTTATGTCCGGTATTCTGGCCACCCAATTTCCAAACACAAAACTGTTGGCAACAAAAAGCAATCCCAGAATACGACTGTAGGTATTATAAAAATAAAATTTAAAATGCGCGAAGAGTGAGGTCATATAAATAAAATAAGACCCGAGCAACGAACCGGCAGATCATTGCTATTCATTATCCTGATTATTGTCGAAGAAGCGCTCATATTCATCTACAGATTCAGCTTCTGCTTCAATCTCCTTAAAATTATATTTCATTACTTTAAATTCGGTACGTCGATTAATCTGATGATCTGCTTCTGTTTGAGCATTTTCAATAATTAATTTTGACTCCCCGTAACCTTTGGCCAAAACTCTTTTCGACTGAATGCCGCGACCAATCAAGTAGTCAACTGCTGATTTGGCTCGCCGCTGCGATAAGTCTAAATTATAAATATCCGTATTTCTGTCATCAGTATGAGAGCCTAATTCAATATAAATCTCAGGATTATCTTCCAAAATCAGCACCAAACTGTCGAGCATAAAGGCTGCATCTGTACGTATTTCGGCTTTATCTAAATCGTAATAAATATTGTTGAGCACAATTGTTTTCTCAATTACGATTTGATCTAATTCAACATCCAACTCAAAGGTAATATCGGTCTGAAATTGGGTAAGCGTATCTCTTCGAATACTTTTACCAACAGTAGAAAATGCTTTTCTAGCAGTAAAATAAGTAGCCTTTTCAACCCTAATATTGTAATTTTCATTCGCATAAACTCGGAACTTATAGGCCCCATCTTCTCGAGTAAAAAATTCATCCAATATTTGACCCTCCTCGGAAATTAAAGAAACCTTCGTATTTGATACTGTAATAGCCGCTCCACCATCATCCTTGGTCAGGGTATGCCCCATTAAAAAATAATTGATGATTTTCAAATCAGGATCATCGTTAACAAAAGTGTAAATGTCATCATCTCCTTTCCCTCCCGGTCTATTGGAAGAAAAAAAGCCTCGGGTAAGATTGTATTCATAAAATCCAAAATCATCATCAGAAGAATTCATCGGAGCCCCTAAGTTTTCTATGATCATCGAGCCTCCCATCCTCGTCGCCTTAAAGACATCAAGGTTGCCAAAGCCAGGTTGACCATCCGAAGAAAAATACAAGACCCCTGATTCGGAAATAAAGGGAAACATCTCATTGCCTGGCGTATTGATTTCAGGTCCTAAATTTCGCACATCTACCCATCTTCCTCTTCGATCTAATTGTGCAGAGTAAAGATCTGCCCCTCCAAAGCCCCCTGTTCTATTAGAGGCAAAATACAACGTATTCCCTTCCTTGTTTAGTGCTGGAGTACCATCATAGGCATTGGGGTCATTAAGGTTAAGAGCCTTTGGAGTTCCCCAATTACCATTGCGGTATCGGGCTGCAAAAATATTGACTTCAAGTGTCCCACTGGCCTTTCCGGAATTGCCTTTTGCGAATAATAGGTACTTCCCATTGGCAGCTAAAGCGAGCGAGCCCTCGTTGACTAAGGGATTATTGATAATAGGATCTAGTGGGGTCAAGGTTCTTACAGCTACTTTGGCACCCTTCGTCTCCACACTATAGATATCTGTAAAGGGGGTTCCTGTGCTTTTATATATTTTACCCCCATCACGATTAGAAGTAAAATAAAGCCTCCCATTTTGAAAAACAGGTCCATATTCTGCTCCTGAGGTATTAATTTCCTCCAAATTCTTGGTTCTAAAAAAAGTTTCGGCTCCATGCATGTCATCCAAAGAGGCCAGCCCATCTATTTCGTAGGTGATTAATTGATAAATCAACTCGTCCTTAACTTTGGACAAAGCATCACTTAAAACTTCACGAGCCTCATCATACTTTTGATTGGCTTTCAAGGAGCGAGCATAGTAATAATAAGCATCATCTTGATCAATCCCTGACTTTAGAGCTGACGCGTAGAACGGTTCGGCATTTTTGATTCTATTAGAAAGTCGATAAGCTTCAGCGATCTGATAGTTAGTTACACCATCATTAGTTTTTACATACTTCCCGTATTTGGCGATCATACCGTCATAATCTCCTTTAATTAGTTGAGTAGCAGGAGAAGTACAACCACTCATTAAAAACAAAATTAAAAGCTTATAAAAAAATCTCATTATCAAAATACCTTGATAAAACTAATACGAAAAAAAATAAAAAATGTTCCCTTTTTTCGATGAATTATTTGTTGAAAATTTATGTGAAATATTTTTTACACCAAGACTGATCAACACTTTGATGCCATGATTTTTTAAATTCTGCTACACTGGAAACAGCATTATTTAAGATGATATCTTCTGCTTTGATTTTATTAGAAGCTATGGCTTTTTTTATTTTATTTAAATTAATTATCCTTATCTCCTGACCAATCATGAATCCGATCTGGGTCCGATCCAACAAAGAGACGCTATAAATTTGTTCTAATGATTTCATAAAAGCAACAGACGTATCGATACTACAACCACTTGCACCATGAGAGGACTCGTCCACCGAAAGGACAATAATCTGATCATAATACAGGGCATAAGCAGGTTTTAGTTCCGTTCCATGCGCCGTCCAAGACGCTAAAAATTCTTGTAACGAGGAATTGATAGCTTCTAATTCTGACGGTATAAATTTTCGATTGCACTGATATACCCACAATCGGGCATCATCAGGCATTTGATCAAAGGAATTGTTCATAAGGCTAAATCAAAACACAAAGTTAGGGCTTAAGTTTGAATAAATTATAGCCCCTCAGATTCGGCAATAAGTTCTGCCAAATCTTGCACCTGCACAGACGCTTCTTTTTCTTTATTCTTTACCCCGTCACTCATCATGGTCATACAAAACGGGCAGGCCACAGCTATGGTGTCTGCCTGGGTCTCTAATGCTTCTTCGGTACGTTCAATATTGACTTCTTTATTCCCTTTTTCTGCATCTTTAAACATCTGTCCGCCTCCCGCTCCACAGCAAAGCCCTTTGGTTTTACATCTTTTCATTTCAACCAATTCTGCATCGAGGGCTTCCAATACCTTTCGCGGCGCCTCATAAATATTATTGGCTCTCCCCAAATAACAAGAATCATGAAAAGTTATTTTTCTCCCTTTAAAAGCGATTTGAGCTCCCTTTTGAATAACTTTCCCTTCATCTATAAGCTGTTGCAAATAGGTAGAATGATGGACTACTTGGTAATTTCCCCCCAGCTCAGGATATTCATTCTTTAAGGTATTGAAACAATGCGGACAAGCGGTTACAATCGTTTTGATACCATAACCATTCAAAACTTGAATATTGGCCATCGCCTGCATCTGAAAGAGAAAGTCATTTCCCGCCCTTCGGGCTGGGTCTCCTGTACAAGTCTCCTCAGGACCTAAAACGGCAAAATCAACCCCTATCTTATTTAATATTTTGACAAATGCCTTAGTGACATTTTTATAACGCTCATCGTATGATCCTGCACAACCCACCCAAAATAAAATTTCAGGAACCTTTCCCTCGGCAGCCAATACTGCAACTGTTGGTATCTTTATATTCATCTTATACTTTAATTATTTATCATTTTTTAACTCTTCTGACCAATTGAAACGATCTTGCGCAGAAAATTTCCATGGGGCAGCATTCGTTTCAACGTTCTGAAACATGGCATTCCACGAAGCCGGTGATCCAGAGGCTTCCATTGCCTGATACCTCCTGAGCTGGAGAATGATATCTAGAGGGTTGATCAAAACTGGGCAAGCCTCTACACACGCATTGCAGCTGGTACAAGCATTGATCTCCTCTTTGCTTATAAAGCCTCCCAATAAGAACTTTTCATCATGAATCTTGGCATTCGACCTGCACTTTCCAATCTCTTCCATACGATCCCTAGTATCCATCATTATTTTTCTGGGGCTTAACTTTTTCCCGGTAAGATTCGCTGGACATTCAGCAGTACAACGCCCGCATTCAGTACAAGCATACGCATCCATTAAATTTTTTCGACTAAGATCACTGACATCATGTGCCCCAAATTTGAAGCCATCCGGCGGCGGAGTCTCTCCTTCAACAGGTATGCCCAACATCATTTTAACCTCAGAGGTAATTTCAGGCATCGGTTCCATGACCCCTTTGGGTGTCAGCTTGGAAAAGTAGGTATTGGGAAAAGCCATGAAGATATGCAAATGCTTCGAATAGGTTACATACAAGGCAAAACCAAAAATACCCACGATATGAAACCACCATGCCGTTCTTTCAATGATAACCAGCGTACTGGGAAGGTATCCATCAAAGATTGGGATAAGCCATGAACTCACTAAAAATGATCCCGTAAGAGGATACGCAGCATTGCCCATCTCCTGCAGAAGCTGATCTGTAGCATTCATGGAAAGTAGGGCGCCCATGAGGATAATTTCAATTACTAGGATAAGATTCCCATCTAAAGAAGCCCATCCCTTCATTTCAGGCTTTTGAAAGCGCGCTACCTGGATAACATTTCTACGGAGCAAGAATAAGACGCAAGAAAAGATTACTCCGGAGGCAAGAATTTCAAAAAATGAAATCAAGGGGACATAAAAATCTGACAATAACGAAGCAAAAATTCTATGACTCCCTAAAACCCCATCTAAAATAATCTCTAATACTTCAATATTAATCAATACAAACCCAACATATATTAATAAATGCAATAGCGCTGGGACAGGTTTTTTAAACATCTTCTTTTGTCCTAAGGCAATCAATAATACATTTTTCCATCGTTGCCTCTTATCCCCAACTACTATTTGTGGCCGACCCAAAGCGATGTTTAATCTGATGAAATTGACCCTCTTTGCAATAAAAAAGACGAATATTCCTAAGATCACCGTGAAAATGACTTGTGAAATTATGCTCATAATATTTTTTTGATAAGATTAATCATTCAAATTACTTGCAACGTTCATATATTTTTCTACTTTTGCAACCACTTTTTAGGGTGCTATAGCTCAGTTGGTAGAGCATCGGACTGAAAATCCGTGAGTCGGTGGTTCGAATCCACCTAGCACCACTCAAACCCATTCAAATGATTGGGTTTTTTTATTACTAAGTTATGTATAATTGATTAATTTGTTATGCATGCATACATAAATTTTATTTCAAGACATTTAAACAAATGCTTTTTGAAATAGAAAAGGCCTTATAGCTCTAGTTTTCATTGGACATAGAATGATAAGCACTACATCTGAGTACTAGCTAAAGACGGATTGATCCGTTCACTCGGAGAATTTACCTTTTAAATTTCCTATCTCTTTGGGATGCAGGTGCCGCCATTTACCTCTAGATAAATTTTGCTTGGTCAGGTTTCCAAACATAACACGATCTAATTTCAGCACTTCATATCCATATTTTTCAAAAATTCTTCTGACAATTCTATTTTTCCCAATATGAACTTCAATACCTAAACTTTTACGATCATCCGTCAAAATCACCAAATGGTCTACGGATGCCAAACCATCTTCTAGATGAACACCCGCCGTAATTTCATTGTAATGCGCCTCAATAATGGGCTTATCTAACTCAAGTTGATAGATTTTTTTTATTTTGTATTTGGGGTGGGTCAGTCTTTTGGCTAAATCACCATCATTGGTAAACAATAACAATCCTGTAGTATGACGGTCTAAACGGCCGACTGGATAAATTCTCTCTACACAAGCCTTCTCTATGAGGGTCATAACTGTTCTTCGATTTTGTGGATCTTGCGTAGTTGTGATGAAATCTTTGGGCTTGTTCAATAACACATATTGAAGCTTTTCTGATTGAATGATTTTTTTTAGATAGGCAATCTTATCGGTCGGCATTATCTTGGTTCCTAAGACCTGAACCACCTGGTCATTGACCGTTATTTTACCACTTAAGATTAATTGATCAGCATCACGCCTCGAACAAATCCCCGCATTTGCAATGAACTTATTAAGTCTAATTTCTGCTGATTCAGTAGTCTGAATTATTTTTTTTTTCATTCTTATTGATTTTCACCTATGGTGTTCTCATCCATAGAGAAGTCCTTTGGGGTGGGTAATTCTTTCAAATCATTAATACCAAAATAATCCATGAATTTTGGACTGGTTGCATATAAAAGGGGACGACCGACCGTTTCCGCCTTTCCTTTGACCAAAATCAATTCTTTTTCTAACAATCTGGTCACGCTGTAATCACAATTGACTCCCCTAATATTTTCCATTTCGGAACGTGTGACCGGTTGTTTGTATGCGATAATTGCTAGCGTTTCTAGCGCTGAATTAGACAACTTTTTTTTAGACCCTCTTTTGAGCAAAATACCAATACTCGATTCATAAGCCGGCTTGGTTAAAAATTGATAACCACCCCCACTTTCAACTAATTCAAAGGAATGCTGCTCGCTTTTATATCTTTGATTAATGTTATTAATCTCCTGATTTACCTCTTCCATGGGAACTTGGGCTTCAAACATTTCTTTGAGGCAATCCTGTATATCGAACTCCGTAATTGGTTTTGGTGCACAAAAAATAAGGGCTTCGATGTGCTGTGCCAAAAAATCCATTAGCTCTTTTTGAGCTTAGCGGCTATTGAATGCATCGTATGAGGTACCGACATTAACCTTTCTTTTTGAATCAACATTCCCGTATCTACACAAATACCATAAGTGCCATTTTTAATCCTGATCAGGGCATTCTCTAAATTATTAATGAACTTTTGCTGGCGAGCGGCCAATTGATTCATCTGCTCTTTTTCAGCTGTTTCAGCACCGTCTTCGAGAGTCTTAACACCTCCATAAGAACCATCAGTCGTCTCATCGGTACTGTGATTGATAGATCCCATTAACGTGTTCAGCTCTTCTTTGGCCAACCTCAATTTTTGAAGTATCAGATCCTCAAACTCCTTAAGTTCCTGGTGGGAATATTTATTTTTATCTGACATCTGATTTCATTTAAGCTGAAAAAAAACAAATTTATACTAAAACAAGAATAATTAAAAACATTATTTTAAGACCTAAAAAGGCCTTATCGACTAAATTAAGAGAACCCTATGCTACTTCGGCCGATCAATCTTTAATGTCATCTACTCTATTAAGCAGAGAATCTGGGAAATAGCGATTGGATAAGGTGACCATCTCATCTCCCTTAACGAACATATCAATATTAATCTCTTCAGTGTGCTCAAGACCACAGGTACCCAATAACTCCAAAACAGCCACGACGGTATTGTGATGGAATCGATAGACTCGTTCTGACTTATCAGTCACAGCCAGTCCTTTGGCCAACTCTGCGTCTTGCGTCGCGACGCCCGTAGGACAATCATTGCTGTTACACTTTAATGCTTGAATACAACCCAAGCTAAACATGAAGGCTCGAGCAGAATTACAAATGTCTGCCCCAAGTGCTTTCATTCTCAATATAGAAAAAGCAGTAAGTACTTTCCCGCTGGCGATCACTTTAATCTCATCCCTCAATCCATATTTTTTAAGCGTACTTTGCACAAAAATCAATGCCGGCTCTAAAGGAACACCCACCGAATCTGCAAATTCTAGTGGGGCTGCACCGGTACCGCCCTCAGCTCCATCTACAGTGATAAAGTCTGGCCAAATTCCTTCTGATTTCATTACCTCACATAATTCTATAAATTCCTCAGTTCTACCGATACACAACTTAAAACCAATAGGCTTGCCCTCTGACAAGTCTCTCAATTCTTTCACAAAATGAATCAATCCTTTGGCATCGTCAAAGTGATTGTGACTAGGGGGAGAAATCACCGTTGTATGTGGCTCAATATCTCGCATTCTAGCGATTTCAAGAGTATTTTTTATCCCAGGTAAAACCCCACCGTGGCCGGGCTTGGCTCCTTGAGACAATTTGATCTCAATCATTTTAACATTGGGAATTGCAGCCTTTTCTCTGAACTTGTTTGGCTCAAATTTACCTTCTTGCGTACGACATCCAAAATAACCTGTACCCAATTGCCAAACTAAATCACCACCGGGTGCAATGTGATAATCCGACAACCCTCCTTCGCCTGTATTATGATAAAATTCACCTTTCTTTGCCCCTTTATTAAGAGCTATGATCGCATTTTTACTTAGCGAACCAAAGCTCATTGCAGAAATATTTAAAACAGAAGCACTGTAAGGTTGCTTACAAAGACTGCTTCCCACGGTTACCCTTGGAAATTTCTCCACGGGCTCCTTGGCATAGATAGAATGCCTTAATCCCTCGTAGTGATCATCTAAAATATCTGCCTGAGTTCCAAAAGGATAGGTGTCATTGACCCCTTTAGCTCTTTTATAAACCAATGCTCGATGATTACGACTGAACGGTTTACCATCGGTATTTCGCTCAATGAAATACTGTTGAATTTCTGGTGCAATCAATTCAAACAAGTACCTGAAATAGCCCAAAATTGGAAAATTTTTCAAGATAGCATGCTTTCCTTGTATCGAATTCATCAAGCCCACAAGAATCAGTGGCCCTAAAACAGCAAATACCCAAAGAATATTGGAATTGTCTAAAAAGAAGGCCAAAGCACCTACCAAAAGGCTGCTAACTATTGCGAATTTATAAAAAAGGTGTCTCATTATATTAGATTGGTTTCAATCAATACTTAAAGTTCAAACTCTTTCGGGAGAAATTATTAAAAAAATAGAATTAATTTCTCTGAAAAGTAATAATTTCTAGGGATGGAAGCCCATGACGATAGCTTGGTAATGCGTCTGGAAAGATTGCTTAGGCCCATAGGTTTCTAAAACAATAAAATAACTCCCCACTTGGACCTTTGTGCATCTCTTTAAGCAAACACCTCTGCTCAAAATCATACTCCCGCATCTGCTGTTAGATTGGAATTCACTATTAGAAAGATCTTTATAAAACCAATATGAATTTACAGCTCAATGGCTGCCTATTTTCTCTATCGGAAAAGTCAAAAAAATTAAATGTTATCATGACTATTTTAATTTTGGACCAGACACCGCTTTCTGTGATCCCAAAAGTTACATTTGATTGCAGCTAAAGAAAAAAAGTAGCTAAATTTGAGTTCTTAATTTTATCTTTTCATAAAGATTACACCCTATCAAATTCAAAGAAGCAATAAAATAAATTTAAAAATAAAGTTACCCATTCATTAATAAAATTATATGAAAATTGCAGTTATAGGTGCTTCTGGATTGGTTGGACAGGAAGTTTTGCGCTTACTCGAAATGAGAAATTTCCAATTTCAATATTTAATTCCTGTGGCCTCACCTAAATCTATTGGTAAAATGGTTCAGTGTAAGGGCCAATCCTATCGCATCATCGGTATGGAAGATGCGATTGCATTGAAACCTGAAATAGCTATTTTTTCTGCAGGGGGTGGGACTTCTCTAGAATGGGCGCCAAAATTTGCTGAAATTGGTACGGTAGTTATTGACAATTCCTCCGCTTGGAGAATGGACCCAACGAAAAAATTAGTGGTTCCAGAGGTCAATGGAAATGTCCTAATGGCAAAAGATAAAATTATCGCAAATCCCAATTGTTCGACCATTCAATTGGTTTTGCCTTTATTGTATTTACATAAACATTATCGAATCAAACGTATTGTCGTAAGTACCTATCAATCTATTACAGGTACAGGTAAGGCAGCTGTGGATCAAATGGAAGATGAGCGGGCAGGTGTCAAAAACCCTAGAATGGTATATCCACATACCATAGATAAAAATGTATTCCCCCACATCGATATGTTCCAAGCTAACGGTTATACCAAAGAGGAAATGAAAATGACCCTCGAGACTAAAAAAATTATGAATGATGATCAGATTCAAGTGACTGCTACCTGTGTACGCATACCTACCATCGGGGGGCATTCTGAATCCGTCAATATTGAATTCGAAAAAGATTTTGAGATAACCGAGGTCCGCGAACTCATTGCCCAAACGCCTGGCTGTATTGTAGCAGATGACCCAAAAAATAATCTCTACCCCATGCCCATCAGTGCCTATCAAAAAGATGAGGTTTTCATTGGTAGAATTCGCAGAGACGAGAGCCAGAAAAATAGTCTCAATATGTGGATTGTTGCAGATAATTTAAGAAAAGGTGCCGCCACGAATGCTTTGCAAATTGCCGAATATATTGTGGCCCATCAACTGATATAGCATGCCCCTTAACGGTGAATTTTATGACTTTTTAATCAAGAATGAAATTCAACAGTTTTTACGTAATCATGAATATACCGACATCAATACTTTACTACTCAATCCCCCAAAGCTTATTAAAGCCTGGACAAAAGAGATAATAGCTCAACTCGTCGCTCGTAAAAAATGCAAAAATAAACTTCCAATTTGGTATCAAACACCGAATATTTATTACCCACCCCCCTTATCGGTTGAGCAGTCCTCTTCTACCACAACGGCTCAGTATAAAGGGAGATTGGTTGAGGGCAGCGTACTTTATGACCTTACCGGTGGCATGGGTGTTGACTGTATGGCCCTTGCCACACATTTTGATACCTCATGTTACGTCGAGCAAAATAAAGATTTATGTCACAGATTTTCAATAAATCAAGAACTTTTAGGGCTGGGTCACATCAACATTCAACATCAGTCTGCCAAAGAAGCTTTAGCTGACATAAAAACTTCAGACGTTATATACCTTGATCCAGCAAGAAGAAACGTTAATCACAAAAAAATATTCCAATTTGACAATTGTACTCCTAACATTAAGCCTTTACTCTTCGAGCTAAGGAAAAAATCACAATCAATCATGATTAAAGCTTCCCCAATAATTGACCTTTCAAAGGGACTCCTTGACCTTGGCTCAGTGGCTGAAATACACATCATAAGTGTCCGCAACGAATGTAAAGAGATCATCTTCATCCTTAATAATGAAAGGTACACCCCTCCCACGCTATATTGTGTTAATCTAGACAGTCTTCATCCAACCCTACATGGAAATCTTACTGAAGAAAAAATCCTGAGTATTCAATACTGCATGCCGAAGAATATTATTTTAGATCCCAATACTTCCATATTAAAAGCAGGTCTGTTCAAAACCATAGGGCATCACTATGGACTTTCCAAAATCGCTATTAATACGCATTTTTATACCTCAGATAAGAAAATAAAAAATTTCCCTGGTAGACAATTTGAAATAATCAGTTCCCTAAATAAAAAAAACATTAAAAAATTACTCCCCGCTAGAAAAGCCAACGTCATCACAAAAAATTATCCGCTCTCCGCTGGGGAACTCAAAAGCCAATGGGGCCTCACTGATGGTGGAAATTATTTTATATTAGGATTTAGAAATCAAGAAAACGAAGCCCAATGTTGGCTGACAAAAAAAATAGATTAGCCCATAAACTGATCTCACCATAATATTTTTAACTGCCTCCCTTTGCTCAAAACAAAAGCTATTACTATTTAGTAAGTATTGATTTTAGTATAACCCTTTGAAAAAATCATCCCATCTTTTCGGAAAAGATGGGCACTGGTTTTAAATTCTTTAGCTAAAATTAATGTATTTAAGGGTGCCAGTTGACGTGCCGCTATGCGTGTGCTCATTCCAAAAAAGACATACATTAATTTGATTAATTGCTTACTCCACCAGTTAGTATACTGAAAGTCTGAAACAAAAAGAGTCCCCTTTTTTTTCAGTATTCTCGCTATTTTGTCCAGCACTTCTCCCAATTGAAAAGGGGTGAATACATCGAGAAAAAAAGGACATATTACTATGTGAGTGCTTTCATCCCCCAGCGCATATTCTAAAAAATCTGCACAAATAAACTGTACGTTAGCAGGAGTCGACATCTGGGCTAATTTAATCATCTTAGCAGACTTTTCAATGAATATGACGCAATCTACATGCGTCAACTGCTTTAAAATCTTACCAGATCCTCCCCCTAATACCACTACGGTATCTGATTTATTTAGGGACTCCAACCACTGTGCACTCGCTTGATATAGTCTTTCTCCAAAAATGAGTTTTGCCATAAAGTCATAACACCACGCAATCCCATCAAAGTCATTTTCCTTCACCATAAAAAGATCAAAGGATAATAAAATATGGCATCGGCATAAATGCGAAAGCGCTCGCCCGACACAAACCAAGCCGGCCGCAATAAGATGATCGCAAGTTGCAGAGAAGAAAATAGATATATAATCTCTAAATGCATAAAATAAGGTTGATAATAAGTGATAATTATAGTAGATAGTGCTGAAATAATGAGTAATCCGCCCAGTAATTGGGACGTGCGTTTTTTACCCATTGACAAAGACAAAGACCCAAATTCATTAAAGCGATCTTCCTCCAATTCAAATGTCGAAATTAAAACAATATTGACAAAAGCCAATAATGCAAGTTGCATCCAAAGGAGTCCATGTATTCCCTCTAATTGGTCCATCTGAATGAGAGGAAATAAAAATACGCCTCCGCCATAGAGGAGTGCCACGATTATTTCTTTGACTAAAAAAGCTGATAATTCTGCAGATAGGATCAAATATACCAAGCACATCAGTGCAACTAACAAACCCGATTGGATTAATTCTAGCGGTAAATAAAACAGCAGGGTCAAGCCCAATAAGCCTACAAATAGTGTGGTTACAATAATTGCCTTTTGATTTTTTTTATGAAAAATTCTCCTCGCGCCCTTTTGATGCAATTTATGTCTCACATCACGCTGATGGTCCAGCGTATAAATGAGCCAAATACATACCGCCAAAGCCAATGATACTGCGACGGGGACCTCCACATTAAGTTCGTCTCCTATAAAATTAAGAAAGATGACCCCACCCAGCACAATGTCAAGGGACAGCCATCTTATGTATTTTAAAATTTCCATCATCTCAGTTTTACCTGAAGTTCAGAAATAAATCTTTAAGATTCTTTTGCAAGTGCTTCTGCACCACCAACAATCTCCAATATTTCCTTTGTAATCGCCGCTTGCCGCGTTCTATTATAAGTAAGTTTAAGTTCCTTCAAGAGCTCACCTGCATTATCTGTAGCTTGCCCCATAGCGGTCATCCGAGCTCCATGTTCGGAAGCATTGGATTCTAACAATCCTTTATAAAATTGTATTTTCAAAGACTTGGGAATAATCTCATTGAAAATGAATACTTCATTTGGCTCAGCGATAAAATCAATGTTTAGAGCATTGATTCCCTCTGAAGGCCCTATAGGAAGAATGGGCAAAAACTGCTCATTCCGTATAATCTGAGTGGCCACATTTTTAAATTCATTGAATATGATCTCTATTTGATCATATTCTTGAGATACGAAAGACTTCATGGTATACTCTGCGGCGGCACGCACATGATCGAAATCAAGTGAGTTAAAAAGATCATAATAGTTATCTATGATTGAATAACCCCTTTTCTTATAATATTCAAAAGCTCTTTTACCTATTGGAAGAATATGTAAATTGCCCGAAGCTTCAATATGACTGTATTTTTCGGCAATTAAACTGCGGGTATGCTTAAAAATATTACTGTTAAACGCACCACACAATCCTCTATCAGAACTGATCACGACCAGAAGTACCGCATTGACATCACGTTCCTGCCCGTAAGGATTATCTACGGATTGGGTATCAACGGCACTCGATACGTTCTGCATAACTCCATCCAACTTCTCAGCATAGGGGCGCATTTGCATGATCCGATCCTGTGCTCTGCGCAACTTGGCTGCCGCAACCATTTTCATGGCTTTGGTGATTTGCTGCGTAGAGGTAACCGATTGAATCCTACCTTTAACTTCTTTTAAATTTGCCATTTACCTATATTACACTATGATTTTGGATGAAATGTCTCTGGCTACTTGCTCAATAGCACCCGTCGCCTCGTCAGATAGCTTGCCTGATTTCAAATCCGCCAAAGCTTTGGAATGACTCCCAAGCATGATCGAAGTAAATTCTGCCTGAAACTCTGTGATTTTTTGTTCAGGAACTTTATCTAAAAATCCTTTGGTTGAAGCATATAAAATGGCTACTTGAAGTTCAACCGATACCGGTGAGTATTGTGGTTGCTTAAGTACCTCTTGATTTCTTCTTCCTCGATCAATAACTAGTTTGGTTGCTGCATCTAAATCAGAACCAAACTTTGAAAACGCCTCCAACTCTCTAAATTGAGCCTGATCAAGCTTCAATGTTCCAGAAACTTTTTTCATCGACTTGATTTGTGCCGATCCCCCTACTCGTGATACAGATATTCCCACATTAATCGCTGGACGAATACCCGAATTAAATAAATTGGTTTCTAAGAAGATCTGACCATCTGTAATCGAAATCACATTGGTAGGTATATAGGCTGAAACGTCACCTGCCTGCGTCTCAATGATAGGCAATGCGGTCAAGGATCCCCCTCCTTTTACAATTCCCTTTAATGATTCTGGCAAATCATTCATTCGGGCCGCGATCTCATCATTATTGATGACTTTAGCTGCACGTTCTAGTAAACGAGAATGCAAATAAAATACATCCCCTGGATACGCTTCTCTACCTGGAGGTCTTCGAAGTAAAAGCGAGACTTCCCTATAAGAAACAGCTTGCTTGGAAAGATCGTCATATATGACCAGCGCAGGTCGTCCCGTATCACGAAAAAACTCACCTATTGCTGCTCCCGTGAATGGTGCGAAAAATTGCATTGGTGCCGGATCAGCTGCTGAAGCATTGACAATTACTGTATAATTCATTGCACCATTCTTCTCGAGCGCAGAATAAATCCCAGCTACTGTTGATGCCTTTTGACCTACGGCAACATATATACAATATACAGGCTCACCTTTCTCATAAAATTCTTTCTGATTAATGATCGTATCAATGGCCACGGCAGTCTTACCTGTCTGGCGATCTCCAATAATTAATTCTCTTTGACCTCTCCCGATAGGGATCATGGCGTCAATCGCTTTTATTCCTGTTTGTAAAGGCTCACTTACCGGCTGCCTAAAGATCACTCCAGGCGCCTTCCTCTCGATCGGCATTTCATAAAGATCTCCTGTAATCTCTCCCTTACCATCAATCGGCTTGCCTAGGGTATCAACTACACGTCCTATCACACCGTCACCTACTTCCACAGAACCAATACGGCCAGTTCTTTTTACGGTATCACCTTCTTTAACCCCACTAGACTCTCCCAATAAAACCGCACCCACATTATCTTCTTCCAAATTTAAGACCAATGCATTGAGTCCATTCTCTAGTTCTAATAACTCACCTGCTTGAGAATTAGATAATCCATAGATTCGGGCTACACCATCACCTACTTGAAGGACGGTACCTACTTCTTCTAACTCTGCTTCTGACTTGAAATTTGAGAGTTGCTCTCTTAAAATTGCTGAAACCTCATCGGGTCTGACATCTGCCATAATACTAATTTTTATAGCCTAAAAGACTAATTTTATGATTATTTACTTTCTTGATCAAATTTTAATTTCAATTTATTCAGAGCTCCTTTGACACTTTGATCGATCTGACGATCATCCATGGTCAAAATATAACCCCCAATAATATTTTTCTCAACTTCCGCGGTTAATAAAGGCTTTTTACTAGAAATATTTTTTACCAACTCTTTCACAGAAGATTTTAATGTCGTTGTTAAGGCTACGGCCGTCATTACATGTGCCGGCTGAAAACCTCGCGCTTCATTAAATGCATTGATAAATTCTCGAGCAATCTGAGGCAAAATTTTTTCCCTATTTTTACGAACGATGAGATTGAACATCGCTAGGGTTAATTTTGAAACCTTGCCTTCAAATATTTTTACTAGAATCTCTCCTTTTTTTAGATGAGGAATAACTGGGCTTTTAAGCATCTTTAGGAAAGTCATACTTCCTTTACAAACAGCCAGGAACTGCTCCATATCTGATTTCACGATGTCCACTGATTTTAGCTCATCAGCTAACTTAAGCAATGGTGTAGCATAACGTTTGGCTATCCTGCTTTCAGACATATTAATTTACTTTAACTTCTTTTAAAAACTTTTCAACAAGCTGTTGCTGCGATGGGTCATTGTTTAACTTTTCGCGAATTAATTTTTCAGCTATATCTAGTGACAAAGTAGAGACTAAGTTTTTTACTTCTGCCAAAGCTGCATTCTTTTCGCTTTCGATGATACTTTTTGCATCTAAAATCATTTTTTCCGAAATTTTGGAAGTTTCTGATTTCGCATCATCTTTTATTTTATTGGCAACGATGGTGGCGTCTTTAAGTAATTGGTCTCTTTGGACCCTTGCTTCTTTTAACACCATTTCATTATCTGCTTTGATCTGCATCATCTCTTCTCGTGCCAATTCTGCAGATTTAATGGAATCTTCGATCATGGATTCTCTCGTACGAAGTGCCTCAGTCACCGGCTTCCACACAAATACTGCCAATATGGTCAGTACAATTGAGAAAACAACTAACTGCCAAAATAACAAACCGTAATCGGGTATTAAAAGGTCCATATTTCTATTTTTTTTGTTCAAAAATAAGGAATTAATCAACACCTAATGTGAATGATTAATTCCTTTAAATTGTTAAGTCGCGGCGGTTCCTGCTGTATAAATTAGGAAACAGACGACTACGCCAAATAAGGCGATAACCTCAACTAGAGCTGCAATGACAAGCATAGCTGTTTGGATTTTACCGAAAGCTTCAGGCTGACGTGCCATGGCTTCCATTGCGGATCCTCCGATTTGACCGATACCGATACCAGCGCCTATAGCGACAAGACCCGCACCGATACCAGCGCCCATGACTGCAAACTGCATATCCATTAACATTGAAAGTAACATATTTATATATTTAAAAAGTGAACATTTTCTTTAGTGATGCTCTTCTACCGCCATACCTATGTAGAGCGAAGTAAACATCGTAAAAACATATGCTTGTATAGTAGCTACAAGCAATTCTATTATCGTAATCAAAGTAACAATGACCGTACTTCCAAAACCTACCATCCAAGAATGGAATATGAAAGTCAGGCTTACCAAACTCAACACAACAATGTGTCCTGCCGTAATCGAAACAAAAAGTCTCACCATTAAAGAAACTGGCTTGGTAAGGACACCTATAAGCTCTACAGGTAATATGATCGGCCTCAACCACCAAGGCACTCCTGGGGTCCAAAAAATGTGTGACCAATAAGCCCTTTTACCACTAAAGTTAGTAATAAAAAAGGTGCCAAGGGCCAATACGGCCGTAATAGCAATGTTTCCTGTCATGTTGGCTGCTCCTGGTATGAGTCCCAGTAAGTTTCCAAACCAAATGAAAAAAAATAGGGTCAAAAGGTAGGGTAAATATTTTTGATAATTATCTCCTATGCTTGGCTTCACCACTTCGTCTCGGATGTATATGATTACTGGCTCGAAGAGGGATTGAACCCCCTTTGGCGCCTTACCTACATTTTTCTTGTATCCACGAGCAATCGCGAAGAAAACCAACAGCATAATAGTCGCATCTATAAAAATAAATAAAACATTTTTAGTTATTGAAAAGTCATATACGGGCTGACCGTCCACTCTTGATATGTGTTCATGTGATAATAAATAACCTTTGTAAGCTACTTCTTCATGTACATTGTTGAAAAAATTACTGGACGAAAAAATCATCAAACCGTCAGGCTCAGAATACAGGATGATCGGGAGCGGTACGACCACCCCATGAGTAATCTCCCAACCATGGGCATCTTTTATATGGTGATTGATCATATCCCCTGGATTGAAACCTTCTCCTTCGGAAGCATCGGATGCATAGGCTCGCTGAAGGCTGCTCATTGAAAATAAACAAATTAACCCGCAGATAATCAGTTTTTTACAAATTTTTAACGTGCCGTCCTTCGTCATATTTTTTTTTACCGCTCAATTTTGCTGCAAGTTAAACCATACATAGCGTAATTCAAATACAAGGTGCACCAAATAAAGGACAATTATTTCGAAAGACAAAAGCTTAAAATTTTGATCCTTAATGAGTAAAAAAAATATCAATAAAAGAACAGCAGTCAACAATCTAAAGACCGTAGCACCTAAAGAATAGACTACGAATTTATCTACTTTTTTTCGGGCCTTAACAAACAGCCAAGACATAATCATGGATTGAATAAAGAAAAATCCAATAATTCCCGGGGAATCTCGATGCAATGGGAAAGGTAACTGCTCTTCAAATATCCAAAGAATAGTAAAAACGATACTGAGCGCGACCGATTGGTAGAAAAACTTCATTTTGAAGTCTTCTTGATCAAATACCATAAAGAACCAAAAACACTCAATAGCATGGCCATCACTAAAAAAATAGGCCATTGAAGCTCAAATTTCTGATCAATGAAATTACCTAGCCAAAAAATTGTCAAATTGAAGGTGAATAGCTGAAAAGACAACCCTGCAAAACTCCCTAATCTTGTTTTAGTATCAGGATTCGGCTTTTTTGAGGAAGGGTACAATTTCTTCTGTCTTCTCTTTTTTTTCTTTTCTATTTAATTGCTTAGGATCTGAGGGCTCTTGAATTACTATTTCCGCGAACTTAACCCCCATTCTACATTTCCCATTAAATTGAGATCCTATTTCTATAACCAGTTTATTAACGGTTAGATCTCCTTTAATGGTAGCCGAAGATTTCAACGTCAGTTGCTCGGCGATTTGAACATTCCCTATTATAGCACCTGCAAACTCTGCATTATTGGCTAATATGTTCCCCTGAATTACGGAGGAACTCCCTAAGGCCAATTTTGCACGTGTGGTAACATCCCCAATAATTTTTCCTTCTACTCTAACATTTCCATGCGCCTGTAGATTTCCTGTTAAAATAGTGCCTTTAGAGATGATATTACTTGAATTACTTGGATCTTCCATGTTTTTTTGGTTATTCTTATTCCACATATTTTATCTAACATTTACATAATCTTCTGGGTTTACTGCTTGTTCTTTGAACCAAAGCTCAAAATGTAAATGGGGTCCTGAGGTAAGCTCTCCTGTATTACCTATTATGGACACAATTTCACCCGATTCTACAAAATTACCAACACTTTTTAATAATTCCGAATTATGCTTGTAAATAGATATCAAATTACCGCTGTGTTGGATAACCAAAACGTACCCCCCATCTAGTGTCCATGAAGCCATAATAACAATTCCATCTGCCAAGGCCTTGATTGGTTCGTTTTCTTGAGAAACAATATCTATCCCAAAGTGATCCTCTTTAGGATCAAAGTTATTGGTGATAATCCCTTCTAAAGGCGTAAAAAATACTATTTCACGTAGTTCATCCTCTGATCGATTAAAATTAAGAGAAACCAAACCTAGATCTGAACTCTCATATTCAGCCCTAAACTGAGAATCCAACGGACTCAGCGCAGGCGACAAATTAATATTTCCCAAGGTAGAATTAGACAGTACTTTATTACTTGAAGACAAACTATCCAAATTTTGTCCCTCTAAAATATACTTCACGTTTTGTATATAATTATTTTTGACTTGAACTTCATTCTGTAAGGAATCCAACATCAGGGTCAAATTCAAAACCTGCCTATTGGCTTCCATTTCTGCATAACGAGGATCAAACCATTGTTTAAGTACCGTATTTACACTTAAAACAGACAAGGTCATTGATAAAATAAATATGAATGCCAACAATAAAATCAATCGGCCATAATTGAAAATAAGAGTTCTTTTTTCTGAGAAATCCTCTTCGTTTCGTACGATAAGAAGATATCTATTCGTTAACCAGTTAGAAAATGTGCGTTTTTGAGACAAAATTTTTGACTATTTTTATACAAATATATTAAAAGCCATTCTTTTATCTTTGTATGATTGTACTTGTCCCGAAACAAGTTTTCTAATTCAACCTGTAATTTGAGCCTTTTGCGATATTTTTTGACTCCCTTATTTGTTATTGTCCTAATAGTGCCTACTTTGAGTCAATCGAATGGAATCATCAATTCTGGATATCACGACCTCACAGCACATTATAATGGCTACTTTATTGCTCGCGAAAAAATCAAAGAAATTGAAGCTAGAATTTTTAATAAATACAAATGGAACTATAATAGAACTCTCCCTATTTTTGCCCCTTTTGATACCACAGATTCTAAATCATTAGAAGCTACCTTATTAGATTGCATAGAAAAAGCCTCGATTGCAATCGAAAGACATCCAGCATCAAAATGGCAAGATGATGCTTACATTCTCGTTGGAAAAGCCCGCCTTTATGGTTCCGAATTTCCCGAAGCCATCGAAACCTTCAAGTGGATCAATAAATTCGGCGAAAACAAAAACATACAACATCTTGCCTTATCTCAACTCATCAGAACTTTCTGTGAGGCCTACGAATATCAAAATGCACAAGCCGTTATTGCCTACCTGGAAAACGAAAAAATATCTGATGATAATATGCTTGTCTACTATTTAAATAAGGCCTATTACTATCAAAAAATTCAAGAAAATACAGCCGCAGCCGAAAATTTAAAGATGGCTGTAAAGTATCTAAAACGCAACCCAGATAGAGCTAGAATAGAGTTCATAGCCGGTCAAACCCATCAGAAAATAGAAGATGATCTGAGTGCCTTTCGTTATTATAGAAAAGCTATGAAACATAGCAAAAGTTATGAACTTTCTTTTTTCTCAAAACTCTACATGGTTGAAGTGACGCCTATCGATGATCTTTCTTACGAAAAAAAGACCCTCAAGCATTTCAAAAAACTCTTGCAAGATCGCAAAAATACAGATCATAAAGATAAAATTTATTTTCGAATGGCTGAATATGAATTTAAAAAAGGAGCTTTAGATTTGGCTATTTTGAATTATAAAATGTCTATTGCTAACAATACCATTGATCCCCGACAAAAAGCTTATGCTTACCTGAAATTGGCTCAGATTTATTACGATAATAAAATGGATTTCAGACTTGCCAAAGTATATTATGACAGTACAATGACCCTTTTACCCAAAGACGAAAAAGAGTATGCAGCTTCATTGAGCAGGAAAGAAATTCTTAATGAATTTGTCACCCATATCAATACCATTTCAAAAAATGATAGCTTGATCAATTTGACCCTCATTAGCAATGATTCCTTAGATATTTTGGTCAATGCAGTACTTGATCATCAAGAAATTGAAACCAAAAAAGCCAAAGTACAGGCAAAAAAAGAAGCCCATTCTTCCAATAATGTCCAATTTTACAACAATGAAAATCAGGTAGCTCTTTCAGCATCGAAACAAGGAGAATGGTATTTTTACAATAGTCTTGTTGTGAGTAAAGGATTAGCAGCATTCAAACAAAAATGGGGTCAAAGAAGTTTAAATGATCATTGGAGAAGACAAAATAATAATAATAATTCCTTAACTAATCCTGAGGTTTTGGCATCACAGAGTAATTCTAAAAACAATACAAAAGAAACAGAAGAAAAAAATACCGAGTTCGATATAGTCGAAGCAAAAAATTCTTTATTGGCTGCTATCCCAAGAGATTCTATCCAATTGAATAGACTTCTAAATGAAATAGAAAAGGCATTGTATGAGCTTGGGAAAATTTATAATTTCGAACTAAAGGAGCCCCTCAATGCCATATATACTTTTAATAAGCTCATCAACAGATTCCCGAAAGGTACCTACCGTGCAGAAATCCTCTATCAACTTTATTTACTCAATAAAGAATATGACTCATTGGCAAGTCTGAGTGCGGCTGATCAGCTTATTTTGTCTTATCCTGATTCTATTTATGCCAAACTTGTAATCAATCCCAATTATATTGAAGACAATGACAGGTTAAAAATTGCATTACAAAAAGTTTATAAAACCGCCTATCATCACTACAATAATGGTGCTTATAAAAAATCTATGTCATTGATTGACAGCGCTTTGTCATCTGAAATGGAAAACGAATTTGTAGACTATTTATTACTCTTAAGAGCCCTCTGTTTTGGGAAGACTGATGGTATTTATAAATACCAATTTGAATTAAATAATTTTATCGAGGATCAACCCACGAGTGAATTAATTAAATATGCGAAAGAACTTATTACCGTTTCCGAAGCCTTCCAGATTAATCTATTCAGCGCTTCAAAAGCAAAGTATATCACAAATACTAATCGAGAACATTATTTTCTTTATTTATATCCCTCAGACATTGATCTTAAAACCTCTGTCTCATCCTTGATAGATGATTACCTTCGCATTCAAAATTCAAACCTCATTACTGGTAATCTGGTTTTCGATAAAACCTATTCTATTGTTATGGTAACACCCTTTAGTAACCTAGAAGCTGCCCAAAAATTTCGTTCTGAAATTGAAGTAAATTTGTTTGATTCCGCTGAAAAAGAAAAATGGATCAACCTCATCATGACCAAAGAAAATTTTGACATCTTTTATAAGACTAAAGACTTAGACTCCTACCTTACATTTTTTGACAAGTATTATTAGCATGAATCAAAAAAAATACGTCCGTATGATGAGCCTTTTTTTCTGGCTTTTATTTTGTTCCATATTTATAGGTGCGCCGACATTTATTTATATGGTCAAAAATGATACTATGGGCCTTTTTGGAGGACTTCCTAGTTTAAGCGATTTAGAAAAACCCAAAACAGATTTGTCATCCGAATTGATAAGTGCTGACGGCGTCTCTCTTGGAAAATATTTTAGGAAAAATCGAACAGCCATTATTTACGATGAACTTTCTCCTGAATTAATCAATACCTTGTTGGTAACCGAAGATTATAGATTTAAAGAGCATTCGGGAATAGATCTTAAAGCTTTACTTCGAGCAATCTTTGGAAAGTTAACCTTCCAATTTAAAGGTGGTGGAAGTACGCTGACCATGCAATTAGCAGAAAATTTATATGGTACCAATTCTCAAAATCAAGGGGCGATTTATACTATTTCTAGTTTAGGCGAAATTGTTACCAAATTGAAAGAATGGATCATCGCCCTCCAACTAGAACAGTCGTATACCAAAGAAGAAATTCTCGCCATGTATTTAAATACAGTGGAGTATGGCTCTAATTCCTTTGGCATACAGGTTGCTGCAAAAACCTTTTTTAACAAACTCCCCTCAGAACTTGATTACCAAGAATCAGCCAGCCTCATTGGATCCATCAATAAACCTACCCGTTACAATCCTGTTTATAATCCCAACGATGCCAAAGCCAAAAGAACGGAAGTATTATATAACCTTTTAAAATATGATATTATTGAAAGGTCATTATACGACTCATTAGTCCAAAAACCACTGCTTCTTAATTATAAAGTAGACAGTCAGCACCAAGGACTAGCCACCTATTTTCGCTCAGTGATCAGGAATAGACTGATGAATTGGTGCAAAGAAAATGGTTATGACCTTTTCAACGATGGACTAAAAATATACACCACCTTGGACAGCCGATTACAAAAATATGCAGAGACAGCCGTTACCGAAGAAATGAGTCGTTTACAGGCTTTATTCGAAGTACATTGGGAGGATAAAAATCCCTGGATAGATGAAAATAATCAGGAAATCAAAGGTTTTTTGGAAAATGCTATCAAACGAACGACCACTTACAATAATTTACAACTTAAATTTTCAGATGCCCCTGATTCGATCAAATATTATCTGGAACAACCTAAAAAAATCAAAGTTTTCTCATGGGATGGGGAAAAAGACACCCTTTTAAGTCCGCTCGATTCTATGCGTTATTATAAGCGCTTTCTACAGGCCGGGTTTTTAGCGATGGATCCAAATTCTGGTCATATTAAAGCTTGGGTTGGCGGCATTAATTATAAATATTTTCAATATGACCATGTAAAGCAAGGCAAGCGTCAACCCGGATCTACCTTTAAGCCCGTTGTATATACCGCGGCCATAGACAATGGCTATTCGCCGTGCTATGAGGTCGTAGATGCTGCTGTCAGCTACGCCGTCCCCGGACAAATCCCTCCTGTCTGGCGTCCAAATAATTCGTCAGGCCAGTACAGCGGAGAAGTCATGACGATCAGACAAGCAATGGCCAGATCTGTAAACTCCATTACAGCTTTTATTATGAGTAAGGTCGGACCAAGCAATGTGGTTGATTATGCTCGAAAATTGGGATTTACCAGCCCCCTGAATGCGGTACCCTCATTATGCCTTGGTACAGATGATGTTTCTCTTTATGAACTGGTCGGCGCCTATGCTACTTTTGTCAATAAGGGGAATTTTACTAAGCCTGAATATATAACTAAAATTGCTGATAAAAATGGAAATATTCTACAATATTTTATTCCTGAAACACGTGAGGCATTGAACGAGCAAACAGCTAATCTGATGTTACATATGCTCAAAGGAGCCATAGAAGAGCAAGGTGGATCAGGAGTATCGCTTGACCCTTGGTTAAAAGAGAATAACGATATAGGTGCTAAGACAGGTACCACCCAAAATGGTTCAGATGGTTGGTTTATAGGCGTTACCAAAGACCTAGTAGCTGGTACATGGGTAGGAGGAGATGAGCGAAGTATTAGATTCAGGGAATGGATTTTAGGTCAAGGGGCCCGCACTGCCCGACCCATTTGGCAAAACTTCATGCTAAAAGCCTATCAGGACTCAATGCTCGATTATAAGCGAGCACCCTTCACTCCACCCTCAACACAAATCAATGTCGAATTAGATTGTAATATTTATAAGGGGACCTACGGAAAAGATTCAACATATTATGACATCGTCAATGAAGGTGATATATTCTAAATGGAACATTTTCAGTTTGATAAAACTTCTTACAATCATATCCCCATAGAACCGGGTATTTATAAATTTTTTCATACTTCAGGAACTCTTTTATATGTTGGCAAAGCTAAGGTTTTGAAAAATCGAGTAGCTAGCTATTTTACTAATAAAAACTTACTCAATAAAAAAACACAACGACTAGTCAGTCAGATCGATACCATTGAGGTCACCATTGTAAATTCTGAATACGATGCCTTACTGTTAGAAAATAACCTAATTAAAGAAAATCAGCCTAAATTCAATATCTTATTAAAGGACGATAAAACGTTCCCTTTTCTGGTGGTTACCCACGAACGATTTCCAAAAATATATGCTACACGGAAAGTAGACCCTGATAAGGGGACCTATTTCGGACCTTACACTAGCGTACGAGCCATGCATAAAGCTTTGGACCTAATCAGTAAACTTTATCATGTAAGATCATGTAATCTCAACCTCTCAGAGAAAAACATTAGCAACCTGAAATTCAAAGTATGCCTCGAATATCATATCGGCAATTGTTTAGGCCCCTGTGAAGGTCTCCAATCTGAAAAAGATTACTTAAAGGAAATCGATCAAGCCAAGCACATCCTCAAAGGCATCATTCACCCCATTAAAACACGACTGAAGGAAGATATGAACCACTCAGCCGATCTCCTTAAATTTGAGTTGGCAGCTGAATATAAGTCTAAGTTACAATTACTGGAAACCTTTCAGTCCAAATCATTGATTGTCAATCCGAGTATCACAGATATTGATATTGTCACCATCCTTAGTGGAGAAGACATCAGTTATCTCAACTTTATGAAAATTGAAATGGGGACGATAAGAGCATCCGAAACTGTCTTGATTAAATCTCGACTTAAGGAGAAAACAGAGGAAATCATGGCTTACGCAGTACCTGTTCTCCGACAAAAGTTCAATAGCCACAGCCCTACCATCATTTCAAATTTCATTTTTGCGCTCTCCAACATCAACATTATTATACCACAAATCGGTGATAAGAAGAAATTACTAGATCTTTCTCTAAAGAATGCATTTATGTTCAAGCAGAATCATCTGCGAATTAAAACAAAACAACAAGAGGATTCAGACCGTACCCTACGACAATTGCAAGATGATCTAAGGTTAAAATCTATTCCTCGAGTTATCGAATGCTTTGACAACTCCAACATACAAGGCAACCATCCTACCTCGAGTATGGTATATTTTAAGAATGGAAAACCCTTAAAACAGCAATATCGCCATTATAATATCAAAACCGTAATCGGTCCTGATGACTTCTCTTCAATGACCGAAATCATACACCGCAGATATGAACGCCTGTTAACAGAGAATAAGGATTTACCTGATCTCATCGTAATAGATGGGGGGAAGGGCCAACTGAGTGCTGCTTGTATCTCCCTAAAAAACCTAGGCATATACGGAAAAATCCCGATTATCGGAATTGCCAAAAGATTAGAGGAAATTTATTTTCCCGAAGATTCAATTCCTATTTACCTCAGCAAGAAATCCTCCACCCTTAAATTATTGCAATTTATCAGAGATGAAGCCCATAGATTTGCAATTAACCACCATCGTAACATTCGTTCAAATGATGCTATTACATCAATACTAGATGATATACCAGGTATAGGCCCTAAAAATAAGACCCTTTTGCTTACAAAATTTAAAACACTAAGCCAAATTCGGAAAGCCTCCGTCTCTGTTCTGACAAATGCTATAGGCAGTAAATTGGCATTAAGGCTGCATAACTATTTCAACAAAAAAAAGGGAACCCAATAGCTCCTTTTTGTAATACTGTATGTAGTTATTACTTAATTCTCCCACAAATTACTCTCGAACTCCATCAATTCCATCTCAGCTTGTTGCTGTAAGACCAATGCTTTCATGGGATCCTGAGCAATTTGATCAGCATACATCTGTCTAATATCTAAATTCTGAGAATTAGATACCCCTATTATCGGTGCATTAAAGAGTCTCAGTTCCAATGCATCAGCTAAATTTACATGCGCTCCCGGATTTTGCTCGTTAAACCAGTATGCCTTGTCTTTATACGGTCCTCTGAACAATTTGACAACATCATCATATCTAAAACTAGCTACCTTTTTTTCAAATTGAATTTCATAATTTGGATTGGCAGGAATACCTATGGTGAGCGACCTAATGTAATAATACGTTCTTGATCTCATACGATCAAAAATAAGATCCTCTCTAATGTAAATCTTATTAAATTCAGTCGGATCAATGTCACCATAATTTTTCCCGTCACCCTCAGTCTCCTCTTCTGCCTCATCTCCAAAACCACCCCCAAAGCCAAAATCGTCACCCCCACCTTGAATCTCATATTGCAGCGCCGATATGAATTCATCATCAGGCATAGGTCGCAAACATGAATCAGACATATAGGGCTGGAGCAATCCATCTTTGGCTCCTTGAATCATCAAGGCCGAAAGCTCCGAATTTTTTGAATTAAATGGTTCATTTTGTCTTTGTGTCAAATTTAATCTCCTAAACAACGTTTTTTTCCAAAAAATATGAATAGGATCAACCTCTGGTTTAATTATCTCAGCTGCCGCAACCGGTGGTTCCACTCGTTGTGCCTGAACTTCCACAAGAATTACCAATACATAAAAACTAAATAACAATTTTTTCATCTTTCTTAATTTTTAAATCTATTTTAGAGGTATTGACATACTTCGATTGTATGCATTGAAATTTTCAACATTCCCTTTAAAATTTTGTCTTTTCACCTGCTTGAATTCTAATACCAATATATCTCCCTTGCGCGCAGAAGAAGCAATGGCAGACAAGTTTAATTTACCACTTCCTTTGACACTCTGCCTGCCTATCCCTCCACTCACCAATGTAGCCACGATTTGAGACACTTGAAATTTAGCATCATCCGGCAAAAACTCCTTAAACCCTGCATCTGGAATTGCTCTTATAGATAGTCTCGATGTTTTAGCAGGGATTCCCTTTGAAATGTCGACCTCTCCTCGATCCGAAAAAGCCTTAATTTCAACCGCAGGGATAGGCCTTACACCAAAGGTTCTTGAACCAATTCTGTTGCCATTACTGGACACGCTCAAAACCACTTCTTTTGAGTTGGGTACTATCGTCACCGCACCTGCAGTTGCTCCTTTAATCGTAGATCCTCCTTTCGCAGAAAATATCGGATTATAGGTAGTTCCCAACGCGGGTACTTGAACATCTAACTTGTTTCCACAGTTGAAATAAAGTGCTCCTACCGACGCTGATTGAATCTGAATGACCGGCTTCATCACGTAATACTCTTCAATACTTGAATAAGTTGTATCTCCCCCACCAGGTAAATCGATAGTAATGGCTGCTTCGAAGGTTTGACGCTTTTGCATCTCTTTTCCTGCAAACTTTGCCGAGGCTGTAAACTCTACAAGGCCCACACCACTTTCAACTTTGATCGGTTTACCATTATAAGTCATTGTCGGCACAATTGCTGAAGCTGAGGCTGCGATGAACATTTCTGCTTTATAGGGTGTTCCGGCCGCAACATATTTCGACTCAGGTCTAACCATGGCCACAATCTGGTCAAAAGCAATATCTCCAGCGCCCACTTTTGACGACAAAAAAGCCATCGCCCGAGTTTCATAACTCAAAATCTTTGATTGGAAGTCGGCAACAGTCGCAAGACAAGCTGGCGTTGGAGAATCGGAAAATGCAAGTTGTGCAAAGGCTTTTCCCTGCTGATTAGGATCTTTATTGTAAACCGGATCGTCAACCGCATCAACTGCAATTGGCTTAAATTTCGAAAGTTCTGATTCTGGCGCACCAAATTCATCCATAATAGATTTAATCTCATCAGCAAAACCATTTAATTGATCCTTTATCTCTTGACCCTTACCTTGACCTCCTTCTTCTACGGGCATCATATAATGTCCCACCTTACTGTAGTCTGTTTTGCCTGCCAGATGTTTGGCATCTCCTACATAACTAGGCTCGTACTCAATGTAACCACCTGTTATCGCAACCATGGTATCTTTTAGTTGAACCATTTTGGCCATCAACACATCTGTTTTCTCATGAACTAATTGAGCCGCTTCCATCACCTTTAAGTCAGCCTCACGATTGCCTGTTTCATCAACAGTCTTAACAATGCTCTCCATTATTTGGATATTTCTGTCTTGGGTTTCATTGTTTGCACTTACCAAGCTTTCATTAATGAAGACGAATTTATCAATAATGGTATTACTCACATTTAGCGCCAATAAAGCAGTCAGCACCAAATACATCATACCCACCATTTTCTGACGTCCCGTTTCTTTACCTCCTGACATAATTTATTGTTTATTCATTTTAGATTGATTGATAAGTATCAACTTTTCATGGCGGTCAACATACCGCCATATACCTTATTTAAATTCTCAACATTAGAAGTTAATTGATTCAGCTGTACTTGAAAAGCTGCCGTTTCTTTACCCGCTTCTGCCATACTTTCTAAGGCATCAGTAACATTTGAATAAAATTTATTCAATGCTTTTGTATGACTTTGAGAATCTTGAAGTTCCATTTCATATAAGGCATTCAAAGCGCTCAAACTTTTTGTAACCGTAAGTACTTGTGTTTGATAATCCTTGGCTCCCTTAGATGCTTCTGACATCGCCCCCAGCGCTTGCATAGATGTACCATAGGATTTATTCATCTCAGTGAGCGTTTTTGATGCTGATCGCATGTTGTCTGCATATTCATTGGTGGCTACAGCAGCGTCGCTAAGATTTGACATTTTACTTGCAGTGTCAGCCAGATTTCTCATACCGTCACCCAATCCTTTCAGTAAGTCTGGCCCTATTTTAGCATCTTCCATGACTTTATCCAACTGTGCTGAAACACCTGTGGAGACTGCTGCTGGTGCAGCCCTTCTTTGGGGAGGCGTAGCAGCCGGCCCGTCGTAGTCAAGTGCAAGTTCAGGGTAGACTTTCGACCATTCAGGATCAGGATGTGGTGGTTCAAAAGCACTTAAAAAGAAAATTACTGCTTCTACAGTCAATCCTACACCCAGCATGATAGAAGAACCTGGTAAATGGAGGATTTTAAACATAGCACCTACAATTACAACTGCCGCTCCGATACCATATACCTTGGGCATGATGGTAGTGAACAATAAGTCCATGAAGCCTCCTTTTTTCTCGCTCATATTTTTGTGGTTTTAGTTGTTAGATTATTAAAAATTAAATGATTGCGTCGATCTTCCGATATAAGACATAGCACATCTAAATCCAAGTGACGCTCGAGCTGTATCCTTGTGCTCAAACTGTCGCGTTCCCGTTTCGATAAAATAAGCAATATCTTTCCAAGAACCTCCTCTGGTTACTTTTTCCGCTATTCTGTCATCGTAATAAGTCGGATTCAAATCCCACACTAACGGAACAGAAGAGGGGTTGTAAGCATCCTCACACCATTCGGCAACATTACCTGCCATGTCATAGAGCCCATAATCATTGGCGAAAAAAGTTGCTGTGGGCGCTGCGTAAGAAAACCCGTCATCATAATAGTTTCCACGACCTGGTTTAAAATTGGCGAGCAAACATCCCTTCATATTTCTTGCATAAGGATTACCCCAAGGGTATTTAACCATGTCTCTTCCTCCTCTTGCCGCATATTCCCATTCTGCCTCAGACGGAAGTCGGAACTCAGGCATCAAGGGTAGGCCCTGCTCTTCTCTATAAGCATTTAAATAGTTAGTTCTCCACTCACAGAAATATCTTGCCGCATTCCAGTTAACTCCAACAACAGGATAATCATCAAAAGCAGGATGTGACCAATAGTAAGCAACCATAGGGTCACCCATGTGGTGTGTAAAGTCACTCACCCATACCGTAGTGTCGGGAAGCACTTGTTCTAATGTAACCCCCTCAGGCAACTCTATATCAGAGGCCTCAGCTAAACTTTCAGTCATCTGACGGTATTCGTTATTGGTTATTTCTGTGTCATCCATAAAGAAGGCACTAATCGTAATCTGTTTGTTGAAGTTGATTTGTGTCGCAGCGACATCTTGATCAGCTTGTCCCATGTGAAAGGTACCTGCTCTTACTGCCATCATACCAAATGGTCTAGTCATCTCCCAACCCTCCCGATCTGGGACACCGTAGACTTCTCCTCGATCGTTTGATGCGCCGCCATCAGATAACCCTCCTATCAAACCACAACTAGAAAACGCCAAAGCTAATCCTAGAAACTGAAACGCAGATAATTTAGTATTTTTTTTAATTCTCATAATAGGTTTCTTAAAACTGCAATTATATTAATAAATGTCTAATGCAATCTTACGCATGATAATTTCAGCCTTAAATATAAACTGAATATAAATTAGTCACCAAAAATTCAATAGTATAAATTGAAAACAATGTGCATTTTAGCATAATTAGTTTATAAATCTGGGTGTTTTTATCTTTTTTTTCCCTCCGATAACAAAATCCAAGAGATCGTATCTTATATAAATCTCTTGAGAAGTTGCATTTTTCGCTTGACTGTCTTGGACAACTAAATCTAAGGCAAAACCTAATTTTAATCTATTTTTTTCCATCAAACTATAGCCCCCCATAACAACAAAAGCCTCTGACCAACTGTAAGAAGCGCCCAGCCACATTCTGGTATTATATTGAACTTGGGCTCCCAAGTCAAAGGTCAAGGTATTCAAATCTGTTTTAACAACCAAATTTGGTCTGAATTCTAACTCTCTTGTTAGGGACTTGAATGCACCGAACATGAGCGTATAGTTTGTTAACAACTTATTGGAGAACCCTGATAAGCCATAATTGAACTTCGGCCGCATAAGGTTAGAAATACTTAATCCAACATAACTATTCCGCGGTAAGGAATACAAGGCCCCCAAAGCTAAATTGAATAAAGTTTGTACCTCTTTGGTTCCGATTTTATTTAAGGGATCTCTGGAATCATTGAAGCGAAGTTCATTGAAATTCTGTGATCGAGAAATGATCCCAGGCATTAAACCCAAAATAAGTTTAGATTCGTTGATATCAATTTTATAAGAAATCGGAAAATTTAAGCCCATATTATTGATCGGACCAATCGTTTCATTCAATAAGGATACTCCAATGTCAGAGAACTTTTTGGTGACTGGTACTGACATATTGAACACGAAAGAGGACGGTGCCCCTCCCTTTCCATCGAATGATGTTTTATAACCTGTCCATTGGCTTCTCACTTGCAAGATAACATGAGCCATCCGATCGTTACCTACCCAAGCTGGATTATGTAAAGTTGGATTCATAATACTATAACTTACAAAAGAATCATTTTGGGCGTGAACGGACAAGCTAAGCAGGATGCTTCCCAATATTCCCAAAGCAGTTAGAATCAATCTATCCCTCATTTACTTCTCAAAATTTGTGCCTCGTCACAAATTCTTACAGGCTTTAAGAATTTTGTTCCATTCTCCATAACATTGACCTAAGCACTTTGTTTTCTATATAGTTATATTCGCTTTTTTTATATAAAGTTCGAGTGCTCCTGTCATCGAAGGTGCATTAGGATGTGGGGCTTGAATGTCTAGGAGTAGCCCCGCATCGGTAACCGCTTTTGCCGTGGTAGGCCCAAAGGCTGCAATTCTTGTATTATTCTGTTCGAAATCCGGAAAGTTTTTTAACAATGATTGAATGCCCGAAGGACTAAAAAACGCTATGATATCATAATTGACGTCTGCTAAATCTGATAAGTCGCTGGCAGCCGTTTCATATATAATGGCTTCAACATAGGTATACTCGTTCTCTTTCAAAAAGTTGGGTATGTCATTTTTCCTTATATTTGAACAGGGAAAGATAAACTTTTCGGTTTTGTGCTTCTTTATCAATTCCATCAAATCTTTGGCTGTGCGCTGACCAGAGAAAATCTTACGTTTCCTTATAACAATATACTTCTGTAAATAGTTGGCTGTTTGTTCTGAAACACAGAAATATTTCATGTCCGCAGGAGTCTCCACTTTCATTGCTGCAGCCAACCTAAAAAAATGATCCACTGCATTTCGGCTGGTAAATATTACCGCACTAAAATCTAAAATATTGATTTTTTGCCTTCTGAAGTCCTTAACATCAATCGGATTGATCTGAATGAATGGCCTGAAATCGATCTTTAAATTGTATTTTTCAGCAAGTCCAAAATAAGGCGATTTATCCCCACTTGGTTTGGGTTGAGAAACCAGGATACTGCCGACTTTTGTAATTCTTTTAGGGTCCTCCAATTTCTTTTAGTTCTAAACAGTAAATAACAAAAATTATTAAAATTATCTTAATAAGTTCAAGGCAAAATAAAAAATGCCTATAAATTCAGTGCTGCAAAGATATGCAATAATGTGAAATTTTCTAACCTCTTTTGTCAGCGACATATAAAAGGCTAAATAGATATAAAACAATATGATTGCACCTAAAAAATAATAATTCCAAAATTCTGTCAGTGCACTTGATTCATAGAACGAAAACCAAAGACGGACATTAACGAAAATCAAAAAAATTAAACAAATTCCCTCCGTAAAATTAACGAAAGCGGAAAATTGAAAGTGACTCAATGATTTTAATTGATGTAAATATCCAAACAAACTGACTACGGTGTATTTAATCAACAACAGCCCCAGAGCATAAAATGAGTAAATGAGCCAAGACCTTAAATTCTCTGTTAATGGATAACTTTGGTTGGGCTGATAATTTTCAAGAAACCAATAGGATATCCCCAAGAGGATGGATAAAGAGCTAACCTTGAAGGTTAATTTATAGCTCCCATTAAATGTAAAACTGCTATCCAATTCTCGAGAAGGCAAACTGAAGGGGTTTTTTACTAAACTAGAAAGAAAAATAAGGTCGAATCTCTCCATAAGTCCGATAATTAATAACAGAACCAGTACTTGTACGATTAAAAAATCATACTGAATCTTCCCTTTTTTCGTACCATTTAAATCTCTAGACAAAGAAGCCGCATTCAAACCGATCAAATATCCCTGTAAATCTTTTATTTCCTGTGTTGCCCTAATTATTAAAACAGTCGAATCTTGCCCAATTTCAGCATAGATTTGACCAATTGGAAGGGTGCAAGTATAAACGTTCAAGGCGGTCAATCGATCATTTATCCAAATAGTCATCGGCTGACTGTTTTGAAGCAATAACTCACGAAAGGTTAGATCCTTAGACAAAACGAGGCGTGCAGGTGCATATATGCCTGATATTGAGTCCACAGTATCCCGCATTTGATCCATCAAAACAAACTGATCTGATATGTTCTTAGTAATGGCAGAATACCCACCCCCAAAGACCATCATTGAGCATAATACAAATGTAAAAAGAAAGCATGATAAGCGTCTCATTGGTAAAATGAGTTAGCTAATATTAATTCCAATTAATAAAATGAACTCTGTCATCGGTCAAAATTATTCAAAATCCTTCATTAAACAAGCCATAAAATCAATAACTAAAGCATAAATGAATATTCTCAAATTCAATAAAAAGGAGGAGAACCGCATTTGTTAATATCTTTAGGATACCAATGAGAGATTTGAGACACGATCCAATTACTTTTGCTTGATTATAAAAAATTGTCTGGACTCTATATACATATCCCCTTTTGCCGAAAAGCATGTAACTATTGCGATTTCCATTTTAGTACACAATTAGACCCCATGGATCGTATGGTTGATGGACTTGCCAAAGAATTGAAGTTAAGGGGTTCAACTCCCAAAAGCCCTATTGATACGATTTATTTTGGTGGAGGTACCCCGTCCATCTTAACAGAAAAGGCGCTCAATATCCTAATGGAAACGATCATGACCTATTATAATGTTTCTCTATCCGCCGAGGTAACCTTAGAGGCCAATCCGGATGATATAGATGTTGACAAAGCCAAATTTTGGAAGCGTGCTGGCATCAATCGATTGAGTATTGGTATTCAAACTTTTAATGATGAGGTCTTAAAAGTCCTAAACAGATCACACAATGCAAATCAAGCCCTAAAAAGCATTGATTGGATACGCCAAGCTGGGTTTGACAATATCTCTGCCGATCTCATGTTTGCGCTTCCAGAGGCCAGTGATGCGTCATTGAGGGCAGATTTAAAAACCTTATTGAATTTAGATCTTCCGCATCTTTCTATCTACGGACTCATCATTGAGGAAAAAACCGTTTTTAGTAATTGGAAGAGCCAAAATAAAAGGTCTTTCCCATCCGATCTTGATTACGAAAGAAATTATAGAATCGTTCATGCGGAATTAACGAAATATCAATATGAACATTATGAAATCTCTTCTTTTGCAAAGAATGCTCATTTTTCCCGGCATAATGCTTCTTATTGGCTTCAAAACCCTTATCTCGGGATTGGACCTGGGGCACATTCTTTTGATGGTGATAACCGAAGTCATAACATCAGCAACAATCACCTGTATTTAAAACAATTGGATACCGATAGGACCCATCCGGTAGTAGAGGCGCTCTCATTAACGGAAAAAATGAATGAATACATCATGACGCGATTGAGGACTCATTTTGGCCTTGATTTTGAGCAATTTGAAAAAAAATTTCACAGAGATATTAAAAGTGAACGCCTTATGTTGATTAACCAACTCTGCTCGGAAGGTTTCGCTTTATTGGACTTAAATAAGCTCAAGCTGACTTTTGAAGGGTTTCTCATCAGCGATGACATCTGTGCCCGCCTATTTTATCCTACGTCATGATCCTTCTATAAACTCATCTTCTCTTTAAATCGAGCCGCCTGTCGTCGACTTACTTCTACTTTTTCTCCACCCTTCAGCTCAACCAATAATCCCCCATTAAACCACGTTTCAATAGTTTTTATCCAACTGAGGTTAATAATATGCTTTCTGCTCGCTCTAAAAAAACTTCTTTCATCCAACTTTTCATCTAAGGCATTCAAGCTTTTATGTATCATGGGCTTAACATTATCAAAGTATACCTTGATATAGTTTCCATCAGATTCAAAAAGACGAATTTCCTTCAAGCTTATAAACCAACATCGGTCACCATCTTTGACGAAAACTTGGTCATTCATCCCTAATTGTTGCTTGATTTCACTCACCCCTTCTTGTGCTCGCTCGGCTAAAGCGCTTGCCTGGACTGCCAAAACCTTGTTTATGGTATCTTTTAAACGTTCTTCTTGGATCGGTTTTAGTAGATAGTCTAGCGCATTTACATCAAAAGCTTTTATGGCAAACTCATCATAAGCAGTAGTAAATATAACTTTGGGTACTTTTTCAAGCTCTTCAAGTAACTCAAAACCCGTTTTTCCGGGCATTTGAATATCTAAAAATATTAATTCTGGATCTAACTGTATGATCTTTTCTAACGCTTCGTCTGCATTTACTGCCTGATCTACAATTTCAATCTCAGGATAATTTTCCAATAAGTTATTTAACTCTTTTCTGGCCAATCGTTCATCGTCAATAATTATTGCTCTCATAAAGGTTTAGGGATAATAATTTGTGTAAGGACAGTGTGATCACTTAGATTACCAATTTTTAGCGCCGCTTGATCACCGTAAATTAATTTCAACCTTTTTTCTGTGTTTAGCAAACCATAGCCACTTTTTTTTTGTTTTGCGGCCGTGTATTTACCGCTATTTTTAATTTGAATCTGTAACCCTTCCGGAACTCTTTGAGTAATCAATTCAAGCTTACCCCCTTTTTTAAGTTTAGAAATTCCATGCTTAATCCCATTTTCCACAAGAGTTTGCAGCATCAACGGGGGCACACGAAAAAAATTTGAATGCGCATCAATCTTATAACTGATTTCTATTCGCTCTTCATATCTAATGGCTTCTAACGCCAAATAATCCTTTATGGTAGCCAACTCTTCGCTGAAAGCGATGGTTTCTTGAGGTTGGGCCCTCAAAACATTTCGGAGAATATTGGATAGTTGTGTGATGGCTTTTTTAGATTTTAAGGGATCTTCTTGGACCAAACCTCGAATACTGTTAAGGGCATTAAAAATGAAATGGGGATTGAGCTGAGACTTTAAATTATCTAATTCAATCTCTTTTATAGCAGCTTCATACTTCAACGATCTATTGTACCGTTCAAAATAAAGAAATGAAAGGTAAAGCAAAGACCAAATTCCAAATAGACCCATAGATTGTAGCATGCTCGCCAAAACATAGAGCACATTAAACTCTTGGATACCATTTAAACTCCCTGACAAGTATGAAATAAGAATGATAAATAAATAATGAGCGAGCGAAAAAAGCACCATTGCAATCATGAACCTTGGAATCAAGACTACCCATTTGACGTCGATCCAATTATTTCGAATGATATAATTTCTGAACAAGTGGGTTGCACCCATCATAAAAGCCACTTGCAGTACCTGACCTGAAAAAAAAGAAAACGTAATTTGAAATTCTACACTGTATAGAAAGAGTTGAATGAGCCCATATATAGACCAACCTATTATTTGAAATATCCAATAAAGCTGCCGCTTACTCACGCTTTAAAGTTAACTCATTCTTTAAATAAGTAGCGGTATGACTGTTCTTACACATCGTTATTGCCTCAGGGGTCCCTGTTATTAAAATATGCCCCCCTTTGTTTCCTCCTTCAGGTCCTAAATCTATGACTTCGTCAGCTACCTTAATAATGTCCATATTGTGTTCAACAATCAAAACAGTATTTCCCTTATCTACCAATCGGTTCAGCACATCTAATAAATGACCTATGTCTTGAAAGTGCAACCCCGTCGTTGGCTCATCTAGAATATAAAGTGTCTTACCCGTATCTTTTTTTGACAACTCAGTGGCCAACTTGACCCGCTGTGCCTCGCCTCCCGAAAGGGTCGTTGCATGCTGTCCTAAGGTAATGTAGCCCAACCCTACTTGATCCAACATTTCGATCTTTCTTAATATTTTTGGTTGACTTTGAAAAAAAGTTACCGCATCCTCTACGGTCATATCTAGCATATCAGCGATAGATTTACCTCTAAAACGAACCTCCAAGGTCTCCCGATTATACCTTTTCCCCTTGCATGTCTCACAAGCGACCAAGACATCTGGAAGAAAATCCATTTCAATAACCCTCATACCACCCCCTTGACAAGTTTCGCATCTTCCCCCTTTTACATTAAAGGAAAATCTACCGGGCTTATATCCTCTGATTTTAGCTTCAGGTAATTCGCAAAACAAAGCCCTGATATCCGTGAAAACACTGGTATAGGTCGCTGGATTGGACCTGGGTGTACGACCGATAGGTGATTGATCGACTTCTATTACCTTGTCTAAATGATCCATCCCTTTTATAGAAGCATATGGTAAAGGTTCTTTTCTTGACTTATAAAAATATTTTCTTAATATCGGATAGAGGGTTTCATGAATCAAGCTTGATTTACCGCTTCCCGAAACTCCAGTAATACAAATCATCTTACCCAAACTCAATTTCAATGTGACATTTTTAAGATTATGTCCGCAAGCCCCTTTCAAAATAATTTGGCCTCCCGTATCCTTTCGACGTATTTTAGGTACTTCAATGCGGAGTTTGTCATTTAAATAATTTGCCGTTTTCGTATTCTTTTTCAAAAATTCTATTGGCGGTGCGGCGGCCACAATTTGTCCTCCAAATCTGCCTGCACCTGGCCCTATATCTACGATGAAATCAGATTCCAACATCATTTCCTTATCATGCTCCACTACGATCACCGTATTTCCCAAATCCCTAAGTTCTTGCAACGCTTTAATGAGTTTTACATTATCCCTTTGATGAAGTCCAATACTGGGCTCATCTAAAATATACAGAACGCTGACCAACTGAGTCCCTATTTGGGTTGCCAAACGAATGCGCTGAGCTTCTCCTCCTGACAAAGTCCTCAAAGGACGATTTAAATCCAAATAATCTAAACCTACATTCAACATAAACCCAATCCGCTTTCGGATCTCTTTTAAGATCTCCTTGGCTATGATATTTTGTCGTTTATCTAATTTTGATTCCACATTTTTAAACCATTCATCTAGCTCGTTGATGTTCATCATTGAAATTTCCCCAATGTGCTTGTCTGCTATTTTAAAATGTAAAGAATCTTTTTTCAAGCGAAAGCCCTGGCACGTATCACAGGTCTTGATATCCGTAAAATCTCGTACCCATTGACGCATTTTTTCAGATCCTTCTTCTCGCTGTTTGTTCAAGAAATTCATGATCCCTTCGAAAGTAGTCGTCCAATCCGTCCCTGGATATTTGACAGAACTTACTTGAATAGATTCGGATTCTCCGTAAAGCAAAATATCCAATATCGGTCGAGGTATATCTTTTATTGGAGTCGTGATATTTATTTTATTCTTTTTAAGAACCGCTTCTATCTTCTTAAAGATCCAAATGTCTCTGTACATACCTAAAGGCAAGATTCCTCCCCTGCTGATACTCAATGAGGGATTGGGAAGGATCGCGGTTTCTGTAATCTCTTCTGTAACTCCCAAACCCTTACATTGATCGCATGCACCATAAGGAGAATTAAAAGAAAAAGTATTAGGAGCAGGTTCATCATAGGCCAAACCAGTCTCGGGATCCATTAAGTTTTTTGAAAAATAAGATAGTTCTTCGGTCTCTGCTAAGGTCATCATGACCCCATTGCCTTGCTTCAACGCCGTTCCAATAGAATCTTTGACTCGTTTTTGATCTTTTTCATCAATGACCATGCGATCAATGACAATTTCAATGTCATGAGTTTTGTATCGATCTACTTGCATCTTGGGCGTCAAATCTAAAATAATGCCGTTGACGCGGACTTTGGAATAGCCCATTTTTCTAACCTGTTCGAAAAGCTCTCGATAATGACCTTTTCTTCCTTTAACCACAGGTGCCAACAAGGTAAGTCGTTCCCCCTGGAAATGATGGTACAATTGATCCAGAATTTGGGATTCCGACTGCTTAATCATAAGTTTACCCGTGACATGGGAATATGCTTTCCCGGCTCGCGCAAATAACAATCGCAAGAAATCATATACTTCGGTCGTGGTGCCAACGGTAGATCTTGGGTTCCGTGAGGTCGTCTTTTGCTCAATGGCAATCACTGGACTTAATCCATTGATTTTATCTACATCTGGCCGCTCCATATTGCCGATAAAGGACCGCGCATAGGCTGAAAAGCTTTCCATGTACCGGCGCTGACCCTCAGCATAAAGGGTATCAAAAGCCAAGGAGGATTTTCCACTCCCACTAATTCCCGTAATGACTATCAATTTATTGCGGGGTAGGGTTAAATGGATGTCTTTTAAATTGTGCTCACGTGCTCCAATTATTTCTATGACTCCATCCTCAATGTGTTCTTTTTCGATCAATTTTTTAATCACCATAAATTATTTGGTCTTATCAAGCGCAAAATTAACGATTAAGTAGATCTAAAACTAAAAATTAGGCGGAAGCAAATACTCACGCTAAAAGTAAGCAATCACCACTCGGACTTCTGTCGTTTGCAAATCCAATTAGCTACCAATAAAAAATTACTTTGACTTTAATTCCCTGAATTTTTTCCCTTTGTTTAGATGTACATAAGCCCTAATTATACCCTCATCTTTACTTTTTTTAAAAATATCACTCAATGCCCCTTCAAGAGTTGGGTAATCCGGCTTGAATCCATGTTCAATTATTTTCATCCCACTTACCTGATTGCCACCTAAAATAATTTTTGACATCTCTCCAAAAATAATTTTAAGAAAAAACCCTGGTATATTCGGTAAAAATAATGGCCTTTTCAATTGCTTTGCAATGGCTTGGGTGAGTAAAGTATTGGTCGTATTTTGTGTGACCGCGTTGTAAATACCCAGCACCTGACGCTCAACTACAAAGACGAACATCTTCACCAAGTCATCTAAATGAATCCAGCTAATATTTTGTCTGCCTGACCCGATAGGCGCGCCAACCCCCCACAAGATGGGAAGGGTGAGTTTAGGCAGTGCTCCTCCCACTTTAGACAAAACAATTCCAATTCTAAGTAAGGTTACCCGTATTCCTAATGTCTCAAATTGATTCACTTGTTGCTCCCATTTACATACAAATTGCCCAATGAAGTCGTCACCAGCAGGAGTATTTTCAAAACATTCCTCATCCTGAGTATCACTCCCATAATAACCAATGGCCGAAGCTGAAATAATCCTTATGGGTCGCGTTTTTAACTTTATAACCTGATCATAAAGAAGTTGAGCCGCATCTATGCGGCTTACAATAAGTTTTTGTTTTTGCTTTTCAGTCCATCTCTTATTTGCGATTCCTTCTCCCGATAGATGAATAATCACATCGACCTTCAAAGCACTTGGATCAATGTATCCTCTGGCGATATCCCATTTGAAAGATGGGTAACGGGTATGCTTCAATGGATTTCGACTCAAATGGGAAACTTGGTGGCCTTTTTGACTCAGCGCTGCGCTTAATGCTTGGCCTATCATACCTGATCCACCAGTTATCAATATCTTTGTACCCATGAGGTTTTATCGTTTGATTTCTTTTAGGTTTAAACACACATTGCAGGTCGTTATGTTCAGTTCCTTTCCTTTTTTTTCCATTGGTCAAGATTATGACACTAAATTAACCCTTCTTAATCTCTCCATCAACTCCAGTTACTATATCGGGTACCAAACCGAATTTGATTTTGAGCCTGACGCAGTCAAACTCGGATTTTGGAAATACTCAAAGCGTTTTGGACAACTTATCAATAAGGGGACCTATTATGTGATTAAAATTCCTGCCCTCACAGAAGGTAGAAACACGGATCTCCACCTTTTTTTAACCCTCTCCGGGAAAAAAAATACCCAAATGCACCTAGCACTGGATACGGCCCATATTCCCGAAAAAAGCCTTAAACTGTATCAACAACAGACCAAATATTTGATTCTCGACTTCAAAAAAGAATTTTATTGGGGCCAATACCAAAAAGTCATTGATACCAAAACAGCAGAAGCCAATAAGCTTTCAAAAAGATACAGACAAATTTCAAAAAATAGCCCCAATACCAAACAAGCCAACACAACTTTGGAACATCTTTTAGCCATAAATCATGAGATTGAAAAATTAAAAAAATTACAATTGATATTGTGAATAATAACCCATTGCTCTTCACTCATGCTGGTATGACCTTTCGGAAGAAAACTCCTAAAATTAAAAATGGCAAAACAGTCATTTATTATTTAATTCTCTCCGTTTCTTTTAATTTTGGCTCTTCATAAATCAACCTAAATATTGAATGAGAAATATCTTAATTGCTTTAATTATACTCATTGTTAACAGCTGCCGATTCGAACAAAATAACAAAGTTGATGTATGTGCAACATTTGATAAAATAGATGCCAAAATAGTGGCTTTAATAAATGAAATTCAAGTAAAGCATAAAAGCGACCGTCCTTTTCTTGATGCATTTAATATGGAGCAGGTCTATTGGGTTCAATATAGAGATCGTCGATTACGTGCCATGTATCCCAAAAAATGGGATCAGCATTATCGGAAAAATAATGGGAAAAAAGTCTTCAACCCCTGCAAGTGCCAAGAATTATTACGCCTGTCCGAGCGTCGAATTGAAGACTTGAAAATGTATCTGATTGGCGGCCCTGCAGATCAGCAAGATTGTCCGAGTAAACTCAATGAATAAAAAAAAGAATACTTAGGATATCTTTTTTTTAACTCATTTTCTTCGAAATACAGCTTCTATTAAAAGGCATATTTAACACCCAGACTTATCTCAGCTCCTGGTGAAAATTGATTGAAAATTTGATCTTGTGCCTGGTAGGCCTCAAAGAAATCTTCTCGTTGGTCATTGAGGATATTATTCACGCTAAAATTGATGGTTATCTGCTCTTTTTTGCCTAGCGACTTATTTAAATTAAAGTTCAAACTATGAAATGGCTGCGAATAAATATCTGGAAAGAATCCTTCTCCTACCACGGTTAAGGTCTTGCCTTTTACATTATAAAAGAGTCCCGCATCAAGTCGCCTATCTACATTGTTGTATTGTAACCCAACATTAATTACAAAAGGAGCCTGGCCTACCATCACACGTGTATCTTGAATCGTTTCCCCTGATTTTTGATAGACCCTTCTTGAATCAAATTCCATAGGAGTCATCTCTATACGCGAATCCACCAAGGTCAAATTGCCATAAACGCTAAAATCTGAGAGTGAAGGAGCTACAAAGTTCAAAGCCTTCCGGAATTCTAATTCGGCGCCAAGTAACTGACCTTGACCCACATTTCGAGGCTGAAATTCATTCCCTGTTTGGGAATTTGCAATACGAACCAATTCAATGGGGTCATCAAAAGTTTTATAAAATACACTGGCCGAAAACAATTGACCCCTGTTAAGGAAGAGTTCCCATCTCAAATCAAGGTTATTAATGTGAGTCTCTTTAAGGTTCCCGTCCCAAACCACATTTCCATTCTCATCGTTATATTTAAAAAAGGACCCATTAAAAATTCGGTTACTCACAGGATCCAAAATCTGAGCATACGATAGCTCTTTAAACGATGGTCTTGCAATCGTTTTGGAAAAAGAAAATCGAATATTTTGATCATCCCTCAATCCATAAATGGCATTTAGAGACGGGAAAAAATCGGTAGAATTAAGTACTTGATCGTTTTCAAGTAAATAAGCTCCTTCCACTTCGCCTGATTTGATTTGTTGTGTGAGCGACTCAATAGCTGCCACATCGGTCGCATTCCCCAATTGACTGGCCGCCGTTTGATTCATGCCCGAATGCCACTGTTCAAATCGCTCCATTCTTACGCCTATAATGGTCTTAAGACCTTCTGTGATCAACACTTCTGCTGAGGCATAAGCTGCGAAGTTTGTGTTACTTGACTCATACGCATTTGAATTGGGATTGATGCCTCCATCTCGTTGATAGTAGATTTTATTGCCTAAGCCGTCCTCAGAGGATCCGTATAAATTGACCTCCGAAATGATGTCATCGAAACTGGCATTGTCTTCCCATCGGGTGGATGCCTGAATACCCGTAATATTGAATGCTTGAATAGCATAATTTCGTGTTTTTAAAACATAGCTGGTACCCACACGATATTTGACTTCTCTACCCAAAAGCACCCCGGTATTTAATAAATCTACTTTACCGACCACATTGCGTTCATCGAGAAATCGCCACCTCCTCGAGGGTGACCCCGCAGCTCCAGGATTGATTCGGTTGACGCCTGTGTCATCAGAAAAAGCGGCCCGTCGAATGTCGGGATCTGTCATGTTTGAGAAGGTTGGAGATAGCTTCCAATCTAGTTTCCACCGGGTATCTCCAAAATAATGTGTGCCATTAAATAAGATATTGGTCAACCTTCTTTGACCATATTCTAAATTATCATTAAAGGCCGTATAGTCTGAGATCAATCGCGGTGTAAAATCATCGTTTGTAGGGTCCGAAACAGTATTAATTTTGGCCGTCTTCTTTTCCCCATTTTGAAGACCCAAAATAGAAAGTTTGTATTTTGCATTTTGCGTTTTGTATGCGATGCCAACCAATCCTGATATTAAGGTGTTTTCAGTAGTATAAGCCCCCGACTTTAAGGTTGCCGCACCCATTTCATATGCCTCTGCGGCATCTCTTTTTTGATATTCTCCAAACAACACATCCTGATAAAAGTCATTGACTCTTTTGTAATTGGCTGATATAATGTAACCCAAAGTATTCCCATTGGCGAATTTCTTTTGATTTCCCGATGATAAACCTAAACTGTAATTCATAAAATTGGTCGCTTCTTGGGCTGATAATTGTTGAGAAAACAGTTTACTTGTACTATACAATTCTGTTGCTTCGTTGACGAAGGGGGTCGGTAAATCGGCATTGTCTATCTGACCAGGCAGACTCCTAGCATTTGAGTCAAAACCTAACCATTCGGTAGCGCTTTTCTCGTAGGTTAATGCCCCTTTTTTGAAGTGCATGGAGGGATTATAAGTAATCCCAAAGGATACATTGAAAACCTTTTCTTCTGGAAAATTCTTGGTTTCGATATTGACCAATCCTCCCGTGAAATCAGCAGGCTTATCGGCTGAAGCCGTTTTCAGAATTATCATGTTATTCAACAGCGTGGTAGGGAAAATATTAATTTGTAAACTATTACGATCAGGATCTAAACCAGGGATATCTACCCCATTTAATGTGGTTTTGGTGTAGCGATCACCCAAACCACGAACATATACATATTTTCCGCCTTCTACACTGACCCCAGTAACCCGTTTAATCGCACCTGCCGCATTAGAATCCCCTATCTTTCGGAAACTTGCAGATGAGATTCCATCCATCATATTGGGGGATTTTCGCTTTACCGTGATCAGAGCTGCCTCGGTAGACTTTGCCACTTGTGCTGTAACCACTACAGCTTCCAACTCTTCCACATCAGGATACAATCTGATTTGTTCAATGACCGTTACTTCTCCGGATTTGACCTCTATCCCCGTAATGGTTGTCGTTTCTAAAGAAACAAAACTTGCCTGAAGATCATATCTTCCAGGAGGGACTGAGAAAGAAAAGTTCCCGTCAAAATCCGTAATGGCTCCCGTGGTCGTGCCAGCGATGATGACCGTCACAGAGAAGAGTGGCTCACCAGTTTCTTCTTCGATCACTGTCCCTCTAATGGTTCCTTGTTGTGCGAAAATCAAGGTGCTCCACAGCATAGATAGACTCGCTATAAAAAAAATCTTCATACTAATTTTTTTAAAAAATGATGTCATTTTTAAGAATAACTCCACTAGGGGTTAATCATTTATATCACTGCAAATGTGAGGATTCAAGAGATAATTACATCCTATTTTCTGTGAGTTAATATTAACTTAACAATAGCGCCTATTTAATTAATAATTGGATAATATAAGTAGTGGTTTTAGATAATATTACCCCTCAAAACCTATTCATTGACCCTAAGTACCCTGCTTTTCTTTGATTGATCTCTTTGTCAAAACGGTTAACCATTCTGACCAAAAAATGCCCGCATAAGGCGATACTAGGACTGGTGAGCAAACGGTCTCATCGGTAAACGTTACCGCTTCAATCAAAAGCTTATTTAGTATTCAAAACTCATTCCCAATACCATTCCCATTTTTAACAAAAAAAAAGACCACTGGAAATACTAGCAGTCTTTTTTTTCATTGAATCTTTCAATTATTAAAGTCCTATAGTGGTTAGGGCTCCAGATAATCCTGCCCAAGTCCAAGTATCAAAAACAGACTTCGCAGGACCTTTGGTTCTTGCACCAGCAGCTACTTCAGAAGTAATCGCAGCGGCATCTGCACCCAATACCGTAGCTAAAGCATCTCCTTCATTCAAAGTGGTTTCCCATCCTGAAGAAACGCCCGAGCCATCACCGCTAAAGGATTCAATAGCCGTCCCATCATATTCTCCCAATCCATAAATGTATAAGTCAACTAAGGCTGCATTGGTAGCGCCATCCCAATCTACGACATGATCTGCATCAGCACCCACATACACGACACCATTGCTGAAGGTATGAAAGCCATCCGCACCATTGACTTTAGCGGTACCTTCAGGCCCATCCAACTCAAAGGCTGAACCTCCTTGTGGCGTTACGATTACGTAATCCGAACAAGTTCCCTGCCAATCCTGATCGGTGTCTAACCCATCGTCATTTGAATTCCAAATCAAAATTTTAGAAACATTTACCTTTCCTCCAAACCACTCAATACCATCATCTGCATTGGCAACTACTTCAACGCCCTCAATACTCGTTGCTGAACCAACACCTCCTAAAGTCAGACCATTGATCTCATTACCTTCACCGATGTTTGATCCCCCGTGACGAATAGAAATATAACTGATAGCCCCTGAATTATCAGTCGCATCTGTGCCCCCATACAACCCATTGATATCAGATGTTGGTATACCTTCAATATTAGATTCAGACGCATCATCCCCTAATGAGGCTGGTGCATTTCCTAATATAATAACCCCTCCCCAAAGACCTCCAGCATCTGAAGGCATATTGGGTGAAAGTATTTCACCTGGTTGAATTTCGTCTGCGACTGCGGTAAAGATGATGGGTGAAGTAGACGTTCCCTGAGCGTTTAAGGTAGCTCCTCTTGCGACTACTAATGCCGTTGCATTGGCCCCTGTTCCATATTGGCCTTTGATAATTGTCCCCGCCTTGATGGTAAGTGTCACTCCCGAAATCACAGCTATTCTGCCTCCTAAAATATATACGGAATCAGCAGACCATGTAGCATCCGCAGTAATATTTCCCGAAATCAACACTTCAATGCCTTCAGTGACCGTTACCGTATCTGTCACAGTTACAGTATCTGTTACCGTTATTGTTTCTGAATCGTCATCACATGCCAAAAAGAAAAGCGTGGACGAGAGTATAAGAATTGTAATGAAATTTTTCATTTATAGTTGTTTTTTGTTAAATTTTAGAATTATGAGTCCTTTTTTGCACTCGTTTATAAGTGCAAAAATGTCCTCCAAGTATTAACTCTAAGGCGTTTGAGTGTTACCTTTTCATTAAATTCTTCGGCAACACGTTAAGACATTGTTAAACCGATGAATCCCCGAGGAGGGGGCGGCTGATCTTATTTTGAAATTTCGACTTTAGAAAGGATATTTTTGATGACGTCATGGGTTGTGATACCGTCAGCTTCCGCTTCATAATTCAATAAAATTCGATGGTTCATCACATCATCAGCAACCTCCTTGATGTCTTCTGGCAATACAAAATCTCTCTGATCAAAAAAAGCAACCGCTTTGGCCGCAAGATTCAAGTTAATTGACGCTCTTGGAGAAGCTCCAAATTGAATGTAGTGAGCCATATCATCTAATTGATAGGTTTGAGGATCTCTCGTGGCCAAAACCAATTCTACGATATACTTTTCTAAAGATTCTGATAAACTCACTGCATTGATTTCTTCTTGAATGGCAAAAATATCCTTCTTAGAGAGAATGGTCTTCAATTCAGGTTTAAAAGACATGTTGGACATTCTGCGCATGACCTCTAATTCTTCTTCTTTTGACGGATACTTGACATGGACCTTCATCATAAATCGATCAACCTGCGCTTCTGGTAAAGGGTAAGTTCCTTCTTGATCTACAGGATTTTGTGTCGCCATCACCAAAAAAGGACGATCCAATGAATACGTCTCTTCCCCAATCGTTACTTGTTTTTCCTGCATGGACTCTAGAAGGGCTGATTGTACCTTTGCCGGAGATCTATTGACCTCATCCGCTAATATCATATTTGAAAAAATAGGGCCTTTTTTTACTTCAAATACGGCTTTCTTTTGATTGTAGATCATAGTCCCTACCAAATCTGCAGGTAAAAGGTCAGGCGTAAATTGAATCCTCTTGAAGTCAAGTTGTAATACCTTAGCCAAGGTATTTACCGTCAGGGTCTTTGCGATCCCCGGGACACCTTCTAATAAAATGTGATTTTGCGTGAAAAGACCAATGAGCAGTCGGTTCACCATATGCTTCTGCCCAACGACTACTTTACCTACCTCTTCAATAACCTGACTGATTTTATGCTGATGTTCCTTTTTTAGGTCTTGATTTGTCTCTTCCGTATCCATGTTATTCTAGATTCATTTGGCAGCAAAAATAGGAATCCTTTTAATAACAAAAAACCCTTTTTTCTCTTGCCGACCATTTTATATGTTAAATGAGGTTAAATGATTACCTTTTGAAGTCCCTCATATCTAATTTAACTTCATTTTTATTTTTATAACATGAATGATTTGCGGAATCCTTTATTTGATTTTTTCAGCTCTGTCAACACCTGTTTCATAACATAGAACATTTCGGTAGCAATTTGAAAACATCGCTCATCGTAGGCCGTGCGCTCATGATCCGTGCCGTCAGCCGATTTGGGGTCCTCATACAACAACTTCACTCTCAAATCAGCACCAAAAATAACTGGACAAGCCTCATCGGCCTCCGAACAGGTCAACACGGCACAAAAATCTTTTTTGGGATTCTTTAAATGATCGTATTTTTTGGAAAAACTGACTAAATGTAAGTTTCCAAGACTACTTGAAATCTCATATCGCGGATTTGCTCCATTTCCTACCTCCACGGCAAATCCAGCCCGCTGCAATGCGGCTACCGCCCGTGAATTAAAGGCCGTCTCTTCGGTTCCTCCGCTGTAAGCCTTCACCAAGTCAATTTCATAGTAAGCGGCTGCCATTTGTAACCATATTTGTCCTAAATGACTTCTTCTTGAATTGTGTGTACAAATAAAATTCAAAGCCGCAGTTTCTCCCCGAAATATCTTCTTAAAAATATAACGGGACAAAGGTTCCAATCGTTGGATTCGTTTGGGTTCTAAATCTGATTCACTTTTTGATACTGCTAGGATGTAAGCGTTTAAACTCATAATAATGCTTTTAATTACGCTAATTTATCTTTTAAATCCTAATAATGGTGTGAGTAAAGATGTTAATATATTAATAAAATTTTCTATTTTTTTTAGTAAAAAGAAAGACTCTAAAGCCTTTCTTTAAATTTATTAAAACCAAAATAACATTTTAATGAAAAATTCTTTGCAGGATTTACAATATATCTCATATAATTACTCTGATTATTTTATTTTTTTCAAAAAAAAAACTAACTTTAGTTTGTATAACTCTTAACTATCATTAATCAGCGAAATCTAAATCGAGCCATTTGTCATTTAATTGAACCATTTGTGTAAGTCAAATCTCCCTCTTAGTTTACGTATTTTTTAGTAAAAATTGACCGAGATAAACAAAAACCGAGATAAACAAATATGAAGAAGAAGCATATTGAAATTATTGGGAAATTATTCAAACCCATTCTCAAACGATTACTGTCTGTACGAGTCGTTGGTATCACCCTTTCCACTGGCTTCGCGCAGGAATGAATTGCGTTAAGCGCTAATCAAAAAAATAAGATTATAACTTTTAAAATAACTTAATTTGTTCAGTTAATTATTCTTTTTTTCTGTCCTTTTTATTAGATATTTTCTAATCCCCTCAAAACTCAACTGATGAGTTCTGAGGGTTTATATTCAATAATTAACATCTGAACTGAAACTATATGAATTAAAAAAAAATGTGTAATCAACTATGAATCAGTTAACTAAATTTTTTTTAAACTAAATAAACTAATATGAAGAAGAAGCATGTTAAAATTTTTGGGGAACTATTGAAACCCCTGCTCAAAGGACTACTTTCTTTAGTAGTTGTCGGGCTCTCCTTTTCGACTGCGCTAGCGCAGGAACGGGTGATTTCTGGTACAGTGACTGACGAAAATAGTGAAGGCCTTCCTGGCGTCAATATTATTGTTAAGGGTACCTCGACGGGAAGTATCACTGACTTTAATGGTGCCTACCAAGTCAATGTCCCCGAACAAGGGTCTTCACTGATCTTCAGTGCGATCGGCTACAACACCAAAGAAATGGAGATTGGAGCTCGATCCGTAATTGATGTAACTCTGGGTGTCAATGTTGAAGAACTTGAAGAAGTTGTTGTGACCGGATATAGCTCGCAATCAAAGAAATCGGTGACAGGTGCGGTAGCGTCTGTTGATATCGGCGAAGCTACCAAAGTACCAATGCTCAATGCTGGAGAAGCGTTGCAAGGTAGGGTGACTGGAGTGACAGTGACGAATAACGGTGAGCCTGGTGGAGTTCCAAACATCCGTATTAGGGGTTATGGAACTACAAACAATAATGATCCATTATATATTATTGACGGTGTTCAAACAACAGATGCTTATGTGCTGAATACGATCAATCCTTCTGACATTCTTCAAATGAATGTTTTGAAAGATGGTGCCGCATCAATCTATGGTGCGCGTGCTTCTAACGGTGTTGTCATCATTACAACCAAAAGTGGCAGTTATGGAAGCGGAAAAGTTAAAATTACCGCTGAAGCTTATTTTGGATCTCAAACAGCCATCAATCTACCAGAACTTTTAAATGCACAACAACATGGGGAAATGCTTTTCCAAAGTTATGCCAATGATGGTGAGGCATGGGGACATCAGCAGTATGGCAGCGGAGCCTCCGCTTCTGTGCCAAGTGTGATCCAAGGTACTCCAGGGGATATTGTGATGAATGTTGCCCCAGGTGGAACAGATTGGATGAAAGAGCTATATCGTGATGCCCCTGTAAAAAATTATGCGATTTCTGCTTCTGGTGGAAGTGAATCAGCCAAGTTTATGATGTCCTTGCAATACCAAGATAGAGATGGCATTCAAGTAGCAACCAACTACGACCGGGTATCGACCCGATTAAATGGTGAATTCACAGTTAAAGATCGGGTGAGAATAGGTCAGCACATGAATGTGTCTTTTGAAAATGGAAGTACAGCGAACAATCATGAAAATGCCTTACGGGCCAGCCCACTCATTCCGCTTTATGATGCTGATGGTGGTTTTGGAGGACCTTACGCTGGTTTAGGACTAGGGAATTCATCGGGACCAGTTTCTGAACAGATGGCCACTAAAGACAACTACAACAAAACGCTTAGAGCTGTTGGTGATGTCTATTTAGAGGCTGACCTATTGGAGAATCTAACTTTCAAAACTTCAGCAGGTATTAATTATCGACAATTTGAATCAAGAGGCTTTGATCCATCCAATCCTTACGCTGAGACTCCAAGAGCAGCTCCAATTCTATATCATGGTGAGCAGAGTAACTACGAATGGGTTTTTAGTAATACATTGAATTATGCCAAAACATTTGGCGATCACAGTATCAACGTTTTGGTGGGAACTGAGGCTGTCTACAACACATTCAGATTTATGAATCTTCAAAGATCAGGATTCCTTTTTGAAGACCCAGATTTCTATTTCCTCACAAACGGTAGTAATGACCCTGTGGTCACTGGTTCAGGCATGAGCGATTATGCTATTTCCTCTTATTTTGGAAACTTGAATTATTCTTACAGAGATCGATATTTTTTAAGTGTGAGTATGAGAAATGATGAAACTTCGAGATTTTCACAAGCAAATGCTGCGGCCACTTTTCCTTCTCTAAGCGCTGCTTGGGTAGTAAGCGAAGAAAACTTCTTCCCGACAGGAGTAATATCCAATCTTAAGGTAAAGGGATCATGGGGAAAATTGGGTAACCAATCACTTTCTGTCGCAAATCCCGATGTAAATCAATCTTCACTTAACGATAATTTGGCATATTATGCCTTCAATGGTTCAGGTACTCCTACCGTTGGTGCTCTGTTATCTCAACTTGGAAATAGTGATCTTAAGTGGGAAACGACGACTTCGGTGAATGTAGGTGTTGAACTTGGCCTTTTGAATGATAAGTTAACTTTAGGTTTTGATTGGTTTGATATTACAACAAACGACCTCATTGCCCAAGATTTAACTACTATCACCACTACGGCTATTGATGCAAATGCTCCATATGTGAATATTGGTGAGGTGAACAACACAGGAATCGAATTGGCCATCGGATATGCTGATCAGACAAGTTCTGGTTTTTCATATGGTGTCGATTTAATTTTTTCTAGTTACGACAATGAAGTAACCCAGTTAGCAAGTGATTTCCAAGTAGGTGGAGGTTTCAGAAATGGTAACAATGCCACGCGCACAGAAGTAGGACGACCTATTTCTTCTTTTTACGGTAGACAAGTGATTGGCATTTTTCAAACACAAGCCGAAGTTGATGCATCTGGTCAAACTGGAGCAGGCGTTGGAAGATTTCGATATGCTGACGTTGATAAAGATGGTGATGTGGATGATGATGATAGAACGTTCATTGGCTCTCCTCATGCGGATTTCACCTACGGACTTAACTTGAATGCTGGTTTCAAAGGATTTGATATTTCTGCATTCTTCTCGGGGTCACAAGGTAATGATGCCTTTAATGTTCTGAAAATATATACAGACTTTCCATCGTTTGTGGATCTGAACAGAAGTACGCGCGTGTTAAATTCTTGGACATCAGAGAATACAGGAGCTGAATTACCAGCACTCAGTGCTGGAGCTGCTTCGTCTGGCAATAATGAGACAAATTCTAACTCTTATTATGTGGAAGATGCTTCATATTTCAGACTGAAAAATTTACAGATTGGCTATACACTGCCGTCCAGTTTTTCTTCAAAATTAGCCATGGACAATGCTCGAATTTATGTGCAGGGTACTAACCTATTTACGATCACAGATTACAATGGTGCTGATCCAGAGATTCAGGAAAGTGGAACGCTTGGCCTTGGAGTCGATTACGGAAAATTTCCCCAGTCTCGCATACTTTCAGTAGGATTCAAATTTAACTTTTAATCATAAGCGAAATGAAAAAAATATATTTAATACTTAGTGTACTCTTCATCAGCTTTGGATGCGGTGAAGATTTTACGTCAATTAATCCAAAAGGAGTTTTGGCAGATGCTACCTTGCAAAATGCGGGTGGAGTAAATCTATTGCTCACAAGTACCTATTCGGCACTTGATGGGATCTATAATGGTGCTGGTGATCCTTGGTTTTCAACTGGAGATAATTGGTGGTTTGATGTTCTCTCTGATGATGCCCATAAAGGTTCTGAGGATAGTGATCAAGCTCCATTATTTGACCTTGAAACCTACAATTGGACTACTGCCAACGCATATCCTTTGGGAAAATGGCGGGCATTGTATGCAGGTGCCAACAGGGCAAATGCAGTGATTAATGTAGCTTTACCCATTGCTGAGTCAGATGCTGCTGTGGCGCAGGCTATGGCTGAAGCACATTTCTTAAGAGGGTTTTTTTACTTTGAACTTCAAAAGATCTGGGGTAAAGTTGCCTATATAGACGAAAAACAATATGCTTCTAATGAGTTCAATCAGCCCAATACTGGTGATGTTTGGAAGCAAATTGAAGATGATTTTAAGTATGCTGCTGATAATTTAGCCTCGTCAAGTTCTGAGCCAGGTCGAGCCAATAAATGGACGGCAAAAGCTTTCTTAGGTAAAGCACATATTTATCAAGGAGAATATGCAGATGCCTCAACGCAATTAGAAGCTGTAATATCTAGTGGTGTTTATGCTTTGAACTCGGAGTATGTTGATAACTTCAACTCTGCGGGTGAAAATAGTAAAGAAAGTGTCTTTGCTATTCAGTTTGCTGCAGATGGCGGCCTCTCCAACAATGGTAACCGAGGAGGAACGTTAAACTTCCAAATCGGAAGCGATTTAGGTGGTCTATGTTGTGGTTTTTACCAGGCCTCAGTGGATCTTGCCAGTGCTTTCAAAACTGAGTCAGGATTACCTATGCTAGATACTTACCATGATACGCCTATCACTAACGATTATGGTTTGAGTGTTGATGATGCCTTCACTCCTCATGCAGGAGATTTAGACCCGCGTATTGATTATACAATGGGGCGAAGAGGTATTCTTTTTAACGGATTTATGGTCATGCCAGGTGCAAGTTGGGTGAGAGCAGGTGCTGTGGATATTTCTGGCCCTTTTATCTCTTCAAAAAATCATTATCGAGCAGGGGAAGATGATAACCGAGGCTCAGGAGGCTGGGGAGAACAGAGGACAGGTATCAACTACAACATCATGCGCTATGCAGACGTATTACTTATGGCTGCTGAATGTGATGTCGAAGCCGGTCGTTTGGAGGCTGCGAGAACCAAAGTAAATCTAATCAGAACAAGAGCTGCAGGCAGTACGGCCGCGGATCCTGCTGTGACCAACTACAACATATCGACATACGATGCTGTATGGTCAGATGCTGCTGTGGCAAAACAAGCTGTCCGTTTTGAAAGAAGACTAGAACTCGCCATGGAAGGCCATAGATTCTTTGATTTAAAAAGATGGGGTGTTTTGGCAGCAACAGTGAATTCATACGTCACCAAAGAAGCGCAAACTATTACCAATTTTGGTGATAAAGCACAGACTTTTCAATCGCATATGGTAGACATGTTCATTCCATTAAATGCCATTGATTTGAGTACAGGTACGCTTACACAGAATGCTGGTTACTAATTTAAAGTCCTAACAATAATAAAAAAAGCTATCCATTTTGGATGGCTTTTTTTATTCTCTTCAGTCTTTATCTCTCATCTGCTATCTTAAATTTGAATTGAATTTGACCTCTGATTATTCAATTTTCATTTCTCCTTTCACTGAGTGCAAAAAATAATTATTATTTCTGCTGATAAGGGACGTATGTCTATTAAATTTAAGGTTCAGAACGCTTTATTTTTTTGCTTTCTTCGTTAAGCCTCTTCAATAAAATGATCTCCTACTCAAAAGAAATTTCTCTCATCACACTCCTATTTCTCCTAAATGCCTGCAATCCATTTTCCAGCCATAAGAAATTTGTACTCTTAAGTCCCAGCGAGTCTCAAATTGATTTTAATAATCAACTTGTAGAGAATGATTCCCTCAATTATTTTACCTATGCTTATATGTACATGGGAGGTGGTGTCTCTATTGGAGACATCAACGACGATCAATTACCCGATATTTACTTCACTGGTAACATGATCCCCAATAAGCTCTATCTGAATAAAGGAAATATGATTTTCGAAGACATCAGTGAAGCTGCAGGCGTTGCGGGAGATCAGCGTTGGTATACTGGAACCACCATGATCGACATCAACAATGATGGCTTATTAGACATTTATGTAAGTGTTTCAGGCAAGTTTGCCCCCCGTACCAACCAGCTTTTTATCAATAATGGCGACCTCACTTTCACAGAGTCCGCGGCCAACTATGGTCTAGATGCAGAAGAAGAAATTATTCAAACTACATTTTTTGATTACGATCAAGATGGAGATTTAGATGCATTTCTTGCCAATTATCCCTCAACCAGCTTCCGAACACCGAACGTCAAATATCAATTTTTAAAATATGCCCAGGATTTGGAAAAAAGTGATCGCCTGTTGGAACGACAAGCTGACGGTACGTTTAAAGATGTGACGGAGGCGGCAGGAATTTTAAATTTTGGTTTAGCTATTAGTGCCTCTATCGCCGATTTTAACAATGACGGCTTAGAAGATATTTATGTATCTAATGACTTCAGTACGCCTGATTTCCTCTATATTAACAATGGTGATGGCACGTTCACCGATAAAATAAAAGAATCTACCAACCAGACTGCTTTTTATGGTATGGGGACGGATGCTGCAGATATCAATAATGATGGGCTCATCGATTTGATGCAAGTTGATATGGCTGCACAAGACAATCGCCGACAAAAAGCAAATATGGCCAGTATGAATCCTGAGCTATTTTGGTCAACGGTCAATGCTGGATTTCACTATCAGTACATGTACAATACGCTTCAACTCAATAGAGGGACTGTAAATGGGACCCCCATCTTTAGTAATATCGCCTTTGCTGCAGGCGTTGCCTCTACCGATTGGAGCTGGTGTCCCCTCTTTGCTGATTTCGACAATGACGGAAATAAGGATCTCTTTGTCTCCAATGGTACACGAAAGGAGGTCAATAATCGAGATTATTTTAAGCAAGTGGATAAAATAAGCGGTCAAGAGCAGCTGGATCAATCGCTCGCGCTTTCACTTGAAATGCCAGAGGAACCGATTGACAATTATATTTTCAAAAATAATGGCAATACCACCTTCTCCAAAGCCAATGAAGACTGGTCTCTAAGTTATGTTGGGTTCAGCAATGGTGCCGCCTATGGTGACCTAGACAATGACGGTGACCTAGATCTGATCATTAATAATATTGATCAGAAAGCTGCTGTTTTTAGAAATGATATGCCCACATCTTCTGTCCAGAACTACCTCAAAATTAAGCTTAGGGGCATTGAAAAAAACATTCACGGCATAGGTAGTAAAGTCACCCTTTTAACAAAAAGTGGAAAGCAGCAAGTACAAATTGTGATGACCAGCAAAGGATACCAAAGTTCCGTTGAACCTCTGGCTCATTTTGGCTTAGATGACCAAGAAGTCATCGAAAAAATTACGATCGATTGGCCTGATGGAACCTCTCAAGAAGTAAAAGGCTTCGTACTCAATCAACTCATGGAGGTCACAAAAAACAGTATCCCCATGGCTCCAAAAAATACTGATCCCCCGCTTTTTTCAAACATTTCCCATCACATTCAACCTGCCTTTACACACGGTGAGAATAGCTATAATGACTTCTATCATCAGGTACTGCTCCCTCATAAGATGAGTAATTTTGGCCCTGCTTTAGCCAAAGGGGACATCAATGGCGATGGCCGCGAAGATGTTTTTGTAGGCAATGGAAGTACATTTCGAGCCAAAATATATCTTCAAACTGAAAGTAACTCCTTCGAATATCTCCAAACCTCCATTGAGAACGATTCTATTTATGAAGACTTGGATGCACACTTTTTTGATGCCGATGGAGATGGCGACAATGACCTGTATGTAGTAAGTGGAGGCAATGTGTTCCCTGACGGCTCATGGGAATACCAGGACCGTCTTTACATCAATATCAACGGTCATTTTGAACGGAGTATGGACGCGATTCCATCCATTCATGCCAGCGGGGGTCGCATTATCCCGCATGATTACGATCAAGATGGTGATATAGATTTGTTCGTAACCGGAAGGTTAAAGCCCCACGCCTATCCAGATCCCGGAGAAAGTTTTCTATTAGAAAACGTTACGGTCAATGCGGATGAGATTCTATTTGAAAACGTCACTCAAAAGGTGATGCCAAAAATAGCCCGATTGGGCATGATTACCGATGGCGTCTTTGCAGACATCAATGGAAATGGATTGGATGAACTCATCCTCGTCGGTGAATGGACCGGACTCTTGGCTTTCACGCTGAATGAGGGTCAATATCAGCCTTTTGAAAGCACATTATCCGATCATAAAGGATGGTGGTTCAGTCTCGCTCAAGCAGATGTAGACCATGATGGAGATATTGATTTAGTGGCTGGAAATCTAGGCCTGAATTATAAATACCAGGCCAGTGATGAGGCTACGTTCGACCTCTATGTAGATGACTTTGACCTCAATAATTCGCAGGATTTAGTCCTTGGCTACTTCAATAATGGTGAACAATTTCCCGTCAGAGGCAGGCAATGTTCCTCAGAGCAGATTCCGGCCATAGAAGCAAAGTTTAAAGACTACAATTCCTTTGCTTCCGCTTCGCTAGAATCAATTTATGGAAAAAAGGGATTGGGAGATGCACGACACCTCCAAATCAGTAGTTTCTCAAGTAAAGCGTTTATTAATGATGGCAAAGGAAATTTTGAAGCTACAGATTTGCCTATCGAAGCTCAGTATGCACCCATCAATGACCTAATCATAACCGATATTGATCAAGATTCCATCCCAGACATCATTCTTGCAGGCAATCTTTTTGCCTCTGAGGTGGAAACCCCAAGAGCAGATGCGGGTGTCGGCCTGTTATTAAAGGGGAATGGTGATGGCTCATTCAAAACGGTCCCCATGAGTCAAAGTGGTTTAATCCTCAGGGAAGATACAAAAAGTTTGATGTTGCTGGCGGGTAGTCAGTCTAGTAAACTACTTTTCGCAGCGAGTAATCAAGGTTCTCTGAAAGCCTTTTCACTCAATCTCAACACGCAAACAGGAACCCATTAGACATAGGCCTTGTGAAGGGCTTCGATCCAAGCTTTGGCCATCAGGGCGGATCCCGCCAATGAAGGGTGAACGCCATCGGGACACCAATAGGCCACGCCTTGATCCGCCACTGCCGTATCAAAAACTTGTTGATATGGAATGAAGATTGCACCCATTTGCCTAGCGATGTCTGCGGCCGCCTTTTGATACGCTCTAAAAGTGGGTATCCATGCCTCAGTATCAATAGCCGTTCCACCGAGCACGACAAAAGGCTCTCCAATAATAAGCTTAATATTGGGGAAGTTAGATTGGGTTCTTTCTAACAATTTCAAAAAGTCTTTTTCATAAGTCTCCACCATCCCCTCGTAACCATGGGTCAAGGTATGCCAAAAATCATTGACCCCAATATGTATACTCAATACATCCGGTTGGAGGTCCAAACAATCTTTTTCCCATCGATCTGAAAGCTGAAAAACCTTATCTCCACTGACCCCACGATTGTAGGTATGCCAATCTGTTGTCGGGTAATCCATCAACAAATTTGATGCCGCCAAGAGCGCATAGCCATTCCCCATGCCTTTTAGAAAATCATTGGATTGAATACTTGATCGATCCCTGTTTGCATCTGTAATCGAATCTCCTTGAAATAATATCCTTAAGCGGTCCGGAATCTGAGCTTGTTTTGGGGGCGTAGATTCACAAGCAGGTAAGATCATTCCCGCCGCAGACAATACCGCAGTTTGCTTAAAAAAAAATCTTCGAGAGGCAGAGGTACTCATATAAGGAACTTTAAAATAATAAAAAAAAATTATATTGTAGTTCTAATTTACTTTAATAATTTGTTTTGTCGAGTATAAACCCGTTAATTATTATGAATCCATACCAAATTTCTAATGACGATCAAAGCAAATATGTGCATCTAAAAGTGACTGAACTGGCCCGTTCGATGGATTTTTATGTTGATCTCTTGGGATTTAAAATAAGCCTGGCCTATGAAGACCATACCGCGGCCTACCTCTCCGCGGGAGGCCATCATTATTTGTTGGCTTTGGACACTTGGTTTGCTCAGCATTTACCCCAATCTGAAGCTCAGGGTACGGGTATTTTTCATTCCCTCATCCAATATCCAACCCAAAAAGATTTAGCTACCGTTTACCTGAACCTCAAAACAGCCGCCTACCCGCTTGTTGATGCGGTAGACCTTGGGGTTTCAGAAATCATTTATTTGAAAGATCCAGACGGAAACAGCATGGAGTTGTGTTGGGATCGCCCCAAAAAAGAATGGCCCAAGAAGCCCAATGGTGACTTTGAAAGGTCCTCGCGACCTTTGGATCTGGAAGGTTTGTTATTAATGTTGTAGTTGGAAGCTCGTGAAAACAGTATTCACATATCACAATCATTCAAAACCTTATCCATTTAAAAATGCCCTGTTGATTACTTGATCTTGACCCTCAAATACGATCTTTTTGGTTTGGATCGTGTTTGAAGCCAAGGCCCGCTGCAATTGTTGCTGAACTTCTGCGCGCGGATCCACTAAATAAGTGGCTCCCTCCTTTTGAAGCACGGTCTTGACCAATGTATTGAAATTGATATGAATAAAATCTTTTGCTTTTTGATCATAATTATTTTGGGCAAATAATTCGTTCTCTCGACCTATGCGCAGGTGCCCATCTTCAAATACCCTTAGATTGACCGGGTGCTTAAAAGAACGGACATAGAGTAGATAAAAATCAAGCAAGGGAAAAGTAGACCCCGCATCCTCTGCAACATACTTGCTTAAATCCTTCTTCCCTATTTTTATTTTGTCAAGGCTCAGACCAAATTCTCGTAACCGGATGATGAGCTTGATCCAAACCAATTCTATAAAACTGAACTTACTCCAACCCTTCCCTTTGGCTCGGCGATCCGTGATCACGCCCGTTTGATACCAGTGATGTAGGACCCTCGGCGTCACTGAAGGTTCGGAAAGACTGTATTGCTTGTGGTTCAACTTTGTTTTGAATTCCAGATTCAAATTCAAAAAACAACCCAAAAAATTTACTTGAAACCAGTCGTATTGCATTACTTTATTAATTATTACATAAATGTAATAATTTTTTTCAGCTTATTGAAATTTCAAACTATTAATCTTTGACTTCAAACCGTGCTCCCCAATAAATATTTCCAATCCATTCATTTATTACGGAAAAATCTTCCCTATAACTTTTACTAGTTAACATTAAAACAATGAGCTTTAATTTAAATTAAATATTAACCCATAAATAAATCAATCATGAAAAAACTAATCTATCTCGTGAGCTTGGTAATTACCAATACTTTACTTGCTCAAATTGTAGTCCTGCATCCTGTAAAAGTGCCGGCCGCGCAGATCAATCATTTTGAAAAAATAAAACTTAACTATTCAAAAGATGTAGCTCAACATAGGGTCAACAATGGGAATATAGAATTTTGGGCTTTAATGAAAGCTTTTAATCCAGGTGCTGACGACTACAACTATCTATGGATCAATGTCTACAAAGACATTGAAAATGCGGTAGGTCAAGCACCCTAGTGGAACCATGCCCAAGCGGTGGTAGGTTTCGAAACTAGCATCTTGTACGATGGCTTTTCTGATTTGAAAACGGATCGGTGTTATTATTATGCCATGAATCAAGAGATCGCAGCCATTGCCCCGGCCCAATACGTCATCTTTAATTTCGCTTCTCCCGAAAATTTGAACTTAATTTTGGAACAAACCAAAAATATCGTAATCCCCCATTTTAAAAAGAACATGGCCGCCTCACGCATGGTGGGATGGGGATTGAGATTGAAAGTAACCCCCCAAGGCACAGATTATGCCAGCATGATGACTTACGATGCCCACGACAACTTGGAAAACGTAATGAAACATCGCTCAGGGGGTGCAGCTACAAGTGGTTTACGGCAAAACAAATTAGAACCCATTCAATGGTCCATGCGGCCTGTGATGCAAGTAATGGGAGCGACTACTCCTAAACCCTAAATATAAATTTTAAAACCCTCTGGGTAGCACCAGAGGGTTTTAATTCCTTTACTCATCAAAATGAAGCTTCATTTTGAAACTTTATGAAAAACAAACCACCCACACATGGGTACATCAAGCTTTTACCCTAGGTAAAAAATTCACTTTGGGTGATTTATTTGATCGAATTAAGAAATACTTTATAGAGTTTCTAGGTATTTTCATCGTCATTACCTTTTCTTTCTATGTAGAAAGCAAAGGGGAAGCATATGAGACCCGCATGACCTATGCCGACTTGTTGAAAGACATCGTCCAAGAACTCCATGCTATACAGCAATATACCGCCCAATACCTCATTCATAATGAGCACATCAAACGGATCTATCTTCAGCAATTGCGTCGTTGGGATGTGGACCAAGACTCCCTATTTATTTTAGCCCCCGAGGATTCAATCTATGACCCTAAACACGTCATCCCCATGGCTACTTACGCTGAAATTACTACTTTTGACAAACCTAAACTCCTTTTTACTCTTTTTGAACAGGGGGATTTAGATTTCAAATTGGTCTCTAAGGCCACGCAAATTATAGAGGAGTTAGATCAGGGTCGATTGATCGATCA